>SL_3KL_010_SEDDRAFT_10001096_pt1 | contig 24175 bp, 24 predicted proteins | sample SodLakKL_010_SED_2_FD_10381 | JGI IMG/M metagenome (IMG submission 10381) | reverse complement strand
GCGGCCGGCGAATCGCCGGCCGCCCCCGTGCGACGGACTGCCGGAATCAGCTACCGGCCTTGATCTCGTTCCAGACCTCCAGGTACCGCCCGCGCTCGGGGATTTCCTCCCAGAAGCGCACGGCTTCGCGGAAGTCGGCCCCTTCATGCATCACGTCGGGAGCGGCTTCGCCCCCGAAGTGGTCCACGGCAGCCGGGACGGATACGCCGAATCCACTGACCTCCATGACCTGGGCAAGGACCTCGGGCTCGAGCATGTAGTCAATGAACTCGTGCGCCAGATCACGGTTGCGCGTGCCGGAAACAATGAAATGGGAGTCGAGCCACGCCGTCGGGCGCTCCGGCGCGCACTGCTCGGCATTCATGCCCTCGGCACGCAACTGTTCCGTGACATAACTCCAGGAGTTGGTGGCAACGATCTCGCCGCTCATGAACAGCTCGACCGCCTCGCCACCCGTCGACCAGTAGCGGCGAATGAGAGGTCGCTGTTCCTCCATCCTGGCCTTGACCTCCTGCAGCTGGTCTTCATCGAGCGTCCAGATGTTGTCGAAGCCCATATAGGCGGCAACATCGCCCAGCGTGGAGACATCGTCCCACATCGCGATCTGCCCGGCGTATTGCTCATCGAAGAGGACATCGAAGCTGCACTCATCGACCACGTCGGCATTGATGGTGACCGGCTGCATGTCCCAGAACGTCGGTACGCCGTACTGATCACCGCCATCCTGCAGGAAGTCGATCGCTCGGAACTCGGGGTAAATGGCGTCGAAGTTGCTGAGCCGATCGCGATCGACCGCCTCGACGAAGCCTGCCTGAATCGCGTTCTGCGCCAGCGAACTCACGATGACCACGGTATCGTACCGGGTATCGCCGGCAGCCAACGCCGACATGTACTCGTCGTTCGAGCCCACGTAGGTCCGCCGGACCTCGACACCATGCTCTTCCTCGAAGGGCTGGATCCATGCGTCATCGGCGAGCCCCTCCCAGGTCAGGATGCGCAGCGTGTCAGCAGTCACCAGGCCGGAAACCGCAAGCAGCGGCACACTGCACAGGCCGGCCAGGCAGTGGCGGCGGAAGGGACGGGAACTTGCATTGTCAGCCATGTCGAGTCCTCCGGGAGAGTCCGGTCGGCGCGGGTCCGTATCATCGGAAGCCCGCAAGTACGGGTTGTGGCCACTCGGCCAAGTCCGGGTTCAGTCTAGAAAGCACGTGACGTCACCCGCAATGCAAAAACCGTCGCCTTGCGTCATACTCCAAGCGACAAAAAGCGACACTTTCGGCAATCAAGGAGCCCATGGCCAGCAGCGACCTCCCCGCCAATCTGCGTTTGCTGTGCAGCTATACGCGCTCGATCAGTGACGCGGCACGCCGCATGGGCATCAATCGCCAACAGCTCCACCGTTACCTGAGTGGTCAGGCGCAGCCATCGCTGAGCCGCTTGCGACTGATCAGCGATTACTTTGGCCTGGAGGAGTCGGAGCTGCTACTCGATCACGAGGAGTTGCGCAACCTGCTGGCGATACGCAGGCCGGTGGTCGGCGATCTCTCGGCACTGTCCCAGAGCGTGCAGGATGTCCTGCTGCTTACCCCCGAAAGTCTGGAACGCGGTCGCGAGTACGCCGGCTTCTATCTGAATTACTTCTGCCCGCCGGAATATCCGGGACGGATCCTGGTGTCATTCCTGCAGGTATACGAGAACAACGGCTTCCTTCTCACGCGCAACATCGAGCGCTACCCGGATGAGTCGCAGCGACGCAGCAACCGTTACAACGGCGTGCTCGTCCACTCGGGGGAGCGGATCATGATGTACGAGCGCGAAGCGCGCGTCGGCAANAAGGTCTGGCTGACCGTGCTGTATCCGCATGATCGCGATCAGCCTGCCCTGCTGCCGGGTCTGGCCCTGGGCATCACCGGCAACGCACCGCGGGAAATCGCCTGTTACCGCGTGATCCAGCAGTACGTCGGCCGCAGCATCAATGTCCGCTCGACGCTCGCGCGGTGCGGTGCCTTCGCCATGGACGATCCATGCATTGAGGCCACGATTCGCGAACGCGTGCGCAACGACATGAAGCCCGGTGACACTGCCTTCGGCATCCGCCTGTAGCCATCCGCGCCCACTTGTCGACGGGCCCTGCGACTGCGAAGGTACCCCGGCGCAATCAGCGGAGTTCTGTTCCATGCAATTCATCGATGCCGAGGCCGTCCGTCAGCACCTGCCCTACCCCGACCTCATCAATGCCCTGGAAGCGCACCACCGGAACCCACCACCACTGGTCGGACGCAGCCTGCTGCAACCGGCACCAGACTCGGACCACGCCGAGGAATCCTTTCTGGTGCTGCCCGCCTGGATCCCCGGGCGGGTGATGGGTGTGAAGATGGCGACCGTGATCCCGGCCAATGCCGAGCGGGGCGCTGGGGATCCAACAATCCACGCGGCCTACCAGCTGTTCGATGGCGCCAACGGCGTGCCGCTGGCCTGCATCGATGGCACCGCTCTCACACTGCACAAGACAGCCGCGGATTCGGGCCTCGGCAGTCGGCTGCTGGCGCGGGCGGATGCCTCAACGTTGCTCATGGTGGGCGCGGGCGCGCTGGCCCCGCACCTGATCGCCGCCCACCGTGCCGCCAGGCCGTCACTCAACCGGGTACTGATATGGAACCGCACTCCCGCGCGCCGTGATGCCCTGGTGGCCGACCTGCGCGCGCAGGGCCTCGATGCCGCGCCGGTGGAGACGCCGGCAGCCGGCGTGGGTGAGGCGGACATCATCTGCTGCGCGACCGCGGCGACGGAACCGCTGATCCAGGGGGCGTGGCTGCGTCCCGGCCAGCACCTCGATCTCGTCGGTGCGTTCAATCCAGCCATGCGGGAGAGCGATGATGATTGCGTGCGGCGGGCGGAGATTTTTGTCGACTTGCGCCTGAGCACCGTCGACAGTGCGGGCGACCTGGTACAGCCCATCGCGGCCGGGGTCATGGACCGCGAGGACGTTCGCGGCGATCTGTTCGAACTCTGCACCGGTGCGGTGCGCGGCCGCAGCGGGGAGGAGGCGATCACGCTGTACAAGAATGGCGGCGGCGGCCACCTCGACCTGTTCACGGCCGAGCACTGCTGGCGAAGCCACCTGGGGAAGGTCTGAACAAGGCCGGGACGGCCTTTGTTCAGAGGGTCCCTCGCGGCAGGAAATGGCTCGCGACAGGACTGACTACATCTCGAGCAGACCGAACTCGCGGGTCATGATGTCGGCGACGTCAACACCGCAGCTCGACGGCGCCACCGCACGCGCGATTCGGCGCGGCGCCACCCGGTCGCCCTGCTCGGCGGGGGCGGCGAGATTGATCAGTACGCGCTTGTCGTGGGGTTGCCCGTCGGGCGCCTGCACCAGCAGCACCACCGGCTGCAGGCGGGCGTCCGGGCGCGACGAAATGACGATCCCCACGGCACCATTGTCGAGCTGCACCAGGCTGCCCTCGGGAAAGATCCCCATGCAGCGGATGAACTCCTGGACCAGATCGGCACCAAACTCCTCGGCCACCTCGTTGTAGATGACCTGCAGCGTCTTGTCCGAATCCATGCCGGCGCGGTAGGGGCGATCGCTGGTCATGGCATCGTAGGTATCGGCGAGGGCGACCATCAGCACGTGCCGGGGAATGCGGTCCCCCTCCAGGCCGAGTGGATAGCCCGTCCCGGTGCGTCGCTCGTGGTGCAGGCGGATCACCTGCAGCGCCTCCGGCGGCACGCCACCGCTGGCAGAGATCACATCATAGCCATCCTGCGGATGGCGCTTGACGACCTCGAACTCGGCCAGCGTCAACGGCCCCTCCTTGTCGAGGATGCGCTGCGGAATGCGCACCTTGCCGACATCGTGCAACAGTGCGCCGATGCCCATGCGGGTGAGCTCCTGGCGGCTCATGCCGAGATGCATGCCGAATGCCAGTGACAGGATGCAGACGTGGACACAGTGCAGGGAGGTGTAGGCGCTGGTCTCCTTGAGGCTGGTCAGCCAGAGGGCGGTCCGCGCATCGCGGGCGACGGTATCGACCAGTGTCTCGATGAATTCTCGCGCCTGCGTGGTGTCGATCATGCGCCCGAGGCGGACATCCTCCAGGGCCTCATCGACCACCCGCCGCGCCTCATTGCGCTGTTTCTGTGCCTCGGCGACACGGCGGCGGAACAGATCCCCATCCGGTGCGCGGACGTCACCGAATACGTCCCTGGAACTGGCATGCGCCTGCGGCCACTCATGAACACCGGCCTTGGTCTGGCGCCGCGGCTGCGCGGTCTCCAGCGCGGAATCGGCCTGGCCGCGCTCGATGCCCTTCTCCATCTCCTCGACCGCTTCGCGGCGGGAGCGATCGGGATAGATACAGACATGACTGCAGTAACTGCGCAGGATGGCGAGGTCCGCCTCCTGGGTGACCTCGAAACCCTGGAACAGGAACGGGGTTTCGGTCCACGGGCGATCGAGCTCGGCAATGTACAAGCCCTTGCACAGTGCATCGACCGGCACCCACCGCTTGTTGCTGTTTGCACTCACCTGCGATCACCCATTCCCGTGGCATTAGACCGGGCGGCCGGCGCTGAAGGCCCGGACATCCTTCCGTTCACGGAATCCTGCAAAAGCCGGGCCAGCGACAGGTTCCGTCACTCGGCGCACGGCACCTTACTTGTACATATCATGAAATGGCAATCGGAGTGCACGCATGAATGCACAGATGCGATCCCTGCCCGCAGGCTATCGAGCTGTTGTCATCGGCGCCAGCGGCGGAATCGGCGCGGCCTTCGTCGATCACCTGCGGAACGATCCACGCTGTACGCAGGTACTGACGCTTTCACGACACTCGGATCCGGGCCTCGAATTGACGGACGAGGACAGCATCCGCCGTGCGGCTGACTGGGTGCGCGAGCACAGTACCGAGATCGACCTCGTCATCAACTCGACAGGTGTGTTGACGATTGACGGACAGCGTCCGGAAAAGACAATCGCCCACCTCGATCCGACCGTCATGGCGCGGTCACTCGCCATCAACGCCATCGGTCCGGCGCTGCTGCTCAAGCATCTCTCGCCCCTGCTGCCGCGCCGGCGGCGGGCGATCTTCGCAACGCTGTCCGCGCGAGTGGGGTCCATCGAGGACAATCGCCGGGGTGGCTGGATCTCGTACCGAACCGCGAAGGCCGCACTGAACCAGGTCGTGAAGACGGCGGCGATCGAGATCGCCATGCGCCACCCGCAGGCCGTATGCGTGGGCCTGCAGCCGGGGACGGTGCGCACGCCGCTGTCGGAACCCTACGCGCGCGGGGATGGTGTGCTCGAGCCGGCGGACGCGACGGCGCGCCTGCTCGCCGTGCTCGACCGCCTCGAACCGGCCGCCAGCGGTGGCCTCTACGACCACGCCGGCGAGCGCATCCCGGGCTGAGCGCCTTCCACGCGCGGAACGCCAGGCCGGGTCAGACGACGGCGGCCACGCCTCCACGACGGGGATCACCGGCCCCATGCAGGCCGTTCGGCCCGGCCTCGACGGCGTGCGCGCCGCCGAAGAACATGTTGCGCTCGGGCCATACGCAGTGTTCGGGCCAGGCCGCGCGCAAGGCCGCGACGACGTCCTCGCGAAACCCGCCCTCGATCTCCAGGCGCTCCCCCTCCAGATGCAGCCGCGGGCGCTCGACCGCGTCTTCCAGGGCCTGGCCGTGATCGAGTCGTGCAACCAGGACCTGCAGCAGCGCCGAACGGATGCGGTTGGAACCACCCGATCCGAGTGCGAGCAGATGCTCGCCATCGGCGGCCTCGACCAGCGTCGGCGCCATCATCGAGGTCAACCGCGTATCGACCGGCCACTGGCCGAAGCCGCGCGGCAACAGATCGGCCTCGCCCAGCATGTTGTTCAGCATCATGCCCGTACCGGGCACCATCCAACCGCAGCCCTCGCCATTGGAAACCGTCGCCGCGGCCGCGTTGCCCACCGCATCGATGGCGCTGATATGCGTAGTGCCGCGGTAGCTCGGCGGGTGCCGGGCGATCCAGTCCCGATACCGTGCCACCGTGGCCGGTTCGAGGAGATGGCGGGCGACCGCGTCGTCAACGCCGTCGTCGATGCCCTCGCGCAGGCGCGCCTCGCGGGTGGCGGCGAGGGCTCGCGCGAGGCGCAATGCGTACTCCGGACTGTCGGCATCGACCGCGCCCCGCCCTGCCGCCAGCACCGCCAGACCGAAGGCCACCAGCACACCACCGGAGGCCGGCGGCGCGTTGGTGCGCAGGCGGTGGCCGTGATAGTCGAGAGCGATCGGCGCCCGTCGTTCCACCCGATAGGCCGCAAAATCCTCGCGCCGCAGGTGTCCGCCGCCCTCGCGACAAGCCCGATCGATGGTGGCCGCAACCTCGCCGCGATAGAACAGGTCCGGGCCCTCGTGCGCGAGGGCATCGAGGAAGTCGGCCAGCTCCGCGCTGCGATGCAGATCACCCGCGCCGATCACGCGCTCGCCGCGGGCGAACACGGCACGCGCTGATTCGGTGGCCAGCAGGATGGGGGCGACCACGCCGCAGATGTAGCCCTGGAGGTCATTGACCGGTACGCCATCGCGGGCCGCCGCGATGGCGGGGCCCAGCGGTTCGTGCGCGGGCATGCGCCCGAGCTCGCGCTGGAACTCGAACAGGCCGGCGACCATGCCGGGGGTGGCGGCCGCGCCCAGACCGATGTGGAATTCCTGTCGGGTGGTACCGAAGTCGGCGTGGATGGCGTGGAAATCCGCCGCGTCGGCCGGCTGGCGTGTTCGCGGCGTCTGTGCGAAGAAGTCGTAGACTCCGGCGCGCCCGCCGGCCGGGCGCGCCAGCAGGAAGCCGCCACCGCCCGGCGAGGTCAGCACGGGTTCGGTGACGCTTGCCGTCCACAGGCCGGCCGCGACCGCATCGAAGGCGTTGCCGCCGGCGCGCAGCATGTCCGCGGCCGCCTCCAGCGTGCGCGGATGGCCGCAGGCGACGGCACCATGGACACGGCTCACCGCGAAGCTCCGCCCACGGCGCTATGCCGAATCGCGCGGGAGGCAGGCCGTCCAGTCACGGCTGGTGTCCCCGAAGACGAAGAAATCCGGGTTGAGCAGGGACTCCCCCCGGTTGTAGCGCAGCGGCCGGTTCGCGGCATCCGTGACCATGCCACCGGCGGCCTCGACCACGGCCTGGGCGGCCGCGGTGTCCCATTCCGAGGTCGGTCCGAGACGCGGATAGAGGTCGGCAGCACCCTCGGCGACCAGGCAGGACTTCAGCGACGACCCCATCGGGCGCAGCTCATGGGATCCAAGGCAGTCGAGATAGGCGCTCATGCGCTCGTTCGAGTGCGAGCGACTGCCGGCCACCCGCACCGGATCGGGTGCCGTGGCGGTGACATGAATCGCCCGCGCCGCGCCGTCGCCGTCACTGCGGAACGCCCCATCGGCCGCGCTGCCGTAGTAGAACCGATCCAGCACGGGCGCGTAGACGACACCGAGTACGGGCGCGCCCCCGTCGATCAGTGCAATGTTGACCGTGAACTCGCCATTGCGCTTGATGAACTCGCGGGTCCCGTCGAGCGGATCCACCAGCCAGTAGGTGTGCCATGTCGCGCGCTCGCTGTAGGGCACCTCGGCGGACTCCTCCGAGAGAATCGGATAATCGCGGCCGAGTGCACGCAGGCCGGAGAGGATGATTTCGTGCGCCGCCATGTCGGCCGCCGTCAGCGGGCTCTTGTCGGCCTTGCGCTCGACGTCGAAGCCCTCCTCATCGGCATAGATTTCCATGATGGCCGTCCCGGCCTCGCGCGCGATGCGGATGACGGGCGGCAGCAGTTCCTGCAGTTCGGCGTGGTCAGTCATGGTCTTGTGGCTCATCGCGGATGCGGTCGCGGATCATGTACAGGGCGGCGATCGTGCGCGCCTCGGTCAGGTCATCGCGGGCAATCAGCCGGTCGAGCGCGGACAGCGAACCGTGGACGATTTCCAGCGGCTCGGGTTCGTCCCCCGGCAGGCTCGCGGGGAAGAGATCGCGCGCGATGACGACATCGGTGGTCTGGCCATTGTAGCCGGGTGCGACCGTCAGCCCGGCCAGGTACTCGAAACGCCGGGCCCCGAAGCCCGCCTCCTCGCGCAGTTCGCGGTCCGCCGCGGCGAAGGTTTCCTCGCCCGGATCAACGAGCCCCTTGGGCAGCGTGAGTTCATAGCGATCGGTACCGGCTGCGTACTCGCGCACCAGCACGACGGTATCGCGGTCGAGCAACGGCACCACCATGACGATGCCGCGATCCGTGGTGGCCAGACGCTCGAAGCAGGCCTCGGCGCCATTGGCGAAACGCAGGTCGATCTCTTCGATGGCAAACAGGCGGCTGCGGCCCACCAGCCGGCGGTCGAGTATCTCGGGCTTGTCGGGCATGCGGATGCAGCTGCGGTTGGCCAGCCGGGAAGGGTGGCAGGTTGCGCCCGAGCGGGCAAGACACGCGCCGCATGGGCCAGGCAACCGTCCTCCCCCACGGCAAGCGCACCACACGGCAGCAATACACTGCCCGCGAACCGCGGATGGCGCTATCATGGTTGCAAGCCCCGTTCCCGCGGGGCCGACTCCCGGTGAATCCGCTTGCTGAGGCCCCCGCGCATGACCGCCGAACCCCGCCCGGCACCCGCCCGCCAGACCGTCGAGTGGCAGACCATCGACACGGTGCTGCTGGATCTCGATGGCACCCTGCTCGACCTGCACTACGACAACTACTTCTTCGGCGAGTACCTGCCCGCGCACCTCGCGCGCCTGCGCGCGACGCCGGTGGCGACCGTGCGCGCGGAATTCGCCGAACGTTGCCGGGTGGTGGAAGGGACGCTGGACTGGTACTGCCTTGATTACTGGCGGCGGGAACTGGGGATGGATCTGCTGCCCCTCAAGCGCGCCGTCGCCGACCGTGTGCGCTGGCGCCACCACGCGCCCGGCTTCCTCGCGGCTCTGGCCGCGGGTGGCAAGCGCCGGGTGCTCGCTACCAACGCCCACCCGGACGGCCTGGCCGTCAAGGCCGAGCGCATTCCGTTCCGCCACCACCTGGAGGCGCAATACAGCGCCCACGAGGTCGGTGCGCCCAAGGAGCAGGCCGAGTTCTGGGAGCGCCTGCAGCGCGCGGAGCGCTTCGATCCGGCCCGGACCCTGTTCGTCGATGACAATCCGCACGTCCTCGCGGCCGCGCGCGACTGGGGCATCGGCCACGTCGTCGGGGTGACGCGCCCCGACCTGCGGCGCCCGGCACGCCCGCTGCCCGGCTTCACCGCCGTGGAGGACTTCGACCAGCTCGAGCCACCGCCGCCAGGCGGCGCCATGCCGACGGCCGGGGGTGCGCCTCAGAAGGGCAGTTGACCGCGCTGGCGGATGATGTAGACGCCGTCAGCTTCCTGCTCCGCAATACCCGCCAGCATGTCCACGACTTCGGCGGGCGCATCGCTGGCCGGCTCGACCCGCAGTTCGAGGTCATAGCGGCCATCCGCGTCGATGTCACCGCCGCCGGTCGCGCCGAGCGCTCCATCGCGCACGTCGATCACCAACCTGTGCGTGCCCGCCTCGGCTGGCGTCACGGCAACCGACACCGCACCCAGATCGAGATCAAGCGGCTGGCGCAGGGTCGCATTCGCCCAGCGCAACCGGGCATCGATTTCCTCGGGACGGCCCGCGCGCAGCGCCGCCGTCTCGATGACCGCCGTCATGTCGCCCTCGACCAGCAGCAAAGGCACCGGCAGATTGCGCGCGATGCCGGCGGCCGGCCCCTCGAACCGGGCATCGCGGACGACCACTCCGCCGCGTGAAACCGTAAACGCGGCATTGCCGGTGCCACCGGCCAGATCGAAGCGCACGTCACCGGCCAGGCGGCCGAGCAGCAGTCGCCAGGTGGCAATATCCCAGCGCACGGCCGCCGCCGGTGGCAGGTCGGGCACGGCGGGCACACTGACGCGTTCCGCACTGCCGCGCCACACCGTGCCCTGGACACCGGCCGCATCCACACCGACCGGCCCGGCGAGTGCGAGCGCGCGCGCGGCGGGGAACTGGGCCACGCCACCGATGGCCGCACCGATCAGGGCAGCAAGCAACAGGAGACCGATCCGCCGGCGCATCAACGGCTACGCTCCAGGGTGAGGTCGGCGCGGACCCGCCCCGCGCCCACCCGATCGAAGGTCGCGCGCACGACGACCACCCCCGAATTCGCCTCGAGTTGAGCCAGAACCCGCATCAGGCGATCGAAGTCCACCTCCTCGAACTCGACCTGCGCGCCATTTTCCCCATCCGGTTCGAGCCGCCGCGGCGTGGGCAGATCGGCTTCACGCACCGCGCTGTCGACCGCGAGATAGGCGGGGCGGTCGTCGTCCAGGTCAACGCTGTCACGGCCGGCGCTGCGCAGGGCCTCGACCTCACCGGCCGCCTCCACCATCCAGGCAAGGTCCTGTTCGAGAATGGCGATACGACGTTCGCGCTCGGCGAAGCCGTGCACGATCGGCTCGACCGCCAGCACGTAGAGCAGCGCCAGGACGGCAACACCGCCAGCGCTCCCCACCAGCCAGCGCTCGCGCGGCGCGAGACCGAGGAACCACTGCTTCATGACGCCCCCTCGGTGACCCGCAGGCGCCCGGAGACACGATCATCGTCGCGCCGATCCACCGAGCGCAGTTCGGCGGGCAACCCGCGCGCCCCGAGGCCGCGCTGAATGGCATCGAGATCGGCCAGTGCAGCGGCCTCGACATCGACCTCCAGCATGCCCTCGCGCCAGGTCAGGGCGGTCAGTTCGGCGCCCTCCTGAGCGTTCACTACCGCCCCGGCGCGCAGCAGCATGTCCCCGAAACGCGAATCACTGCGGCCTTCGCCACGCATGGCGCGCAATCGCGTCTCCATCTGCGTGCGCGGATCCCGCGTGGCGCGCGCCTCGGGAAAGGCCTCCTGGAACACGCTCTGGATGCGTTGCTGAAGTTCCGCCTGGCGCTGCCCGAGTTCCATGTAGCCCAGCACACCCTGGACCGCTCCGACCGCCAGCAGCCCCGCGGCGAGACCCGCCGGCAGGCGCCACTGACGCAGCATCTGCAGGCGCTTCTCCGTGCGCGAGAACGAGCCCTGGAGCAGATTGACGGGGGCTTCGGCAACGCCGCGGAAGGCGGCGAACGGCGTCGTGACACGCTCGGTCGACGCCGCCACCATGTCCGCGAGCGCGGGCGGCCAGTGCGCGCCCTCGCCGGCATTCACCTGCAGGCAGTCGATCCCTTCCGGTGGCTCCTCCGCGCCCGCGACCACCTCCAGCAGCTCGGGCTCACAGGCAAAACCGGTGGTCCTGCCGGTGCGCACGGTGACGCAATGATCTTCGACCAGCACCTGCCAGCGTCCGTCGACGGGTGCGGGCAGCGCCAGCGGCTCCGGGATGGCGGCCTGCACCTCGAGGCCGGCGGCCGCGCAGTCGGCCAGCCAGGCAGCCAGGCGTTCACGGGCCATGACGGCGACCGGCCATTCGTCCGCGGCCATCGCACCGAGCGCGAAATGCAGCGCCTCGACCTCCTCGGCCAGGCGATCCTCCAGCGCCCAGGGCACGGCCGCGCGTGCCCGGCTGCGGCTGCGCACCGGCAGGCGGACCCGTGTCAGCAGAAGATCGGTGCCCGGCACCAGCAGGGTCACGGGTGCCGCGGCGAGCTGCTCGGCCGCCGCGGCCAGCGATCCGCTGCCGGTCACGGGCGCGCCGTCCGCCGCACCGGCGCCATGCCAGGACCAGCGATCGTCGGGGAGTGGTCGGATCAGCGCGGTTGCGGCCATGTCAGTCTCAGTCTGCCGTGCGGGTGCGGCGGAGCACGCGCGACGCGCCATTATCGTTGCGCTCGAGCCAGCTATAAAGGGTATAGATCACCGGCCCGAGCTCGACATCGACCCGGGTCCGGAAAAAACGCGAGCCCACCGCCAGTTGATCCGCCCGCACCTCCTCGCCGCCGGCCGCCTCCACCAGCGGATGATCGAGAAACTCCTGCACATCCACGAAAGGGATTTCCTCGGCCGCTTCATGCAGGCTTTCCGCCCCGGCCCGGTCGAGGCCGGGCACGATGGCCTGCAGCACCGCCGGCGTGGCGGTATTGACGTTGATGGCCGTGCCGGCCTGCGGCAGGGCGGTGACGTGCGGGCGCAACTGCCGCCACACCCCGTCTTCGAAGCCGCGCACGAGCCGCATCTCGCTCTCGACGGCAAGCGGGCGGTTGGCGGTGAGATAGGGATCCTCGCGGGTGACGTAGTAATCATCCTCCGCCCCGCCGGGGAACGTGGTCTCGCGATTCTCGTCGAGCCAGTCGATCACCGCCTGCGAAATTTCCGGCTCGAGTTCCAGCGCCAGCAACAGGCGCTCGAAACGTTCCAGGGCGATGGCGTTGACGCGATCGCCGGTCACCAGTGCATTGAGGTTGAACCGTCCCTGCATGTCCTCGATGCGCCCGGCGACCTGGCCACCCTCGACCGGTATGGGCGGCAGGATCTGGGCCCAGGCCTGGTCGCGGCTGTCGATGCGGGGCTCCTCGCCTTCGCGCAGATCCCGCGCCAGCACCGCGCGCGCCCAGCTCTCGCCCCCCAGGGCGAGTTCATGCGCTTGCGCAAGCGCCAGGCGATTGCCGGTCCGGCGCTGGTCGAGCTGATTCTGCGTGGTCATGTGCACGGCGGCGATCGTCGCCAGAGCCACCACCAGCATGACCGTGATCAACGCAACGCCGCGCTGGCGACCATGCGCCGTCATGATTCCTCGCCCGCGCCTGTCGGGTCCACCGGTACCGGTGCATAGGCACCCGGCGCCAGTTCGAACAGGCGTACGACCTCGCCCCACCCATCGAGTTCGATGCGCACCTGGATGGCGCGCGGGATGTCATCACTCGCTTCCAGGGTATCGAGGCCGGGCCAGCGTTCCTGCCACCCGCCGGCCGGGTCGAGAAAGCGCAGGCTGATGTCGGTGACATCCTCGAGCATGACCCGCCGCGTTTCGCCCGTCGCCGCCGTCGCGTCGGGCCGATTGCGCCACATGCGCAACAGGCGTTCATCCTCCAGGCGCCATTCGACACGCGCCAGGTTGGCGCGATCGAGGTCCGCCGGGTTCGGCCAGCCGCCCCGGGTCAGCAGGAGTACATCACGCGGGTCGGGGCCGTCGGTGACGGCGTGCCCGCGATCACGCAGGTCGGTACGCACAGCGCGCGGGACGATCTGGCGCACGTCATCGCCGAGGGTGTCGACGGCATGCTGCACGGCGGCGAGGCGCTCTGCGCGGCGATCCGCATGCTCACGCGCCTCCAGCACCGAGATGAGCCCGGCGTAGGCCGCAGCACCAATGATGCTGAACACGCCGATGGCGACCAGCAGTTCGATCAGCGTCAGTCCGGCCTGTGGGCGCGTGCGGATCACGGCGTTTCGAACCCCATCGGATCGTCGCGGTCCTCGGGATGACCCAGGAAGCCGGTCAGGCGCGCCACCGGCTCGGCGTCCTCGCGCAGGCGCACGGCCATGTCGACCCGGCGCACGCGCTCCTCCTCGGTCTCCTGGATATCTGCCTCCCAGTACCAGGTGCGCTGGTTCATTTCGATCTCGCCTTCACGTATGCCGGCGGAGGGCCACTCGCCCTCCAGGCGCATCTCGGCGAGGCGATCACTGGCGACCCAGGTCGCGAGGGTGCGATCGCGCAGGTAGCCCACGTTATCGGCGCGCTGGGCGCCCGCCTGGACCAGGGCCGTCAGCCCCACCGCAAGCACGGCGAGCGCGACCATCACCTCGATCAGGGTGAACCCGCGCGTGGCTCCGTGGCACCGCATCACGGCCGATCCTCGTGCAGCTCGAACCAGCGCTCCTCGCCAGGCGTGATGCGGTACTCGGCGCGGCTGCCGTCGCCGAGGACGCGCACTTCGTAGTCGGGCAGGATTTCACCGCCGGGCAGGAAGTAGAGCTGCGGATCGCGGCCGTCTTCGTCATCATCATCGTCGCCACTGCCGAGGGCGATCTCCAGCCCATCGACGCGAACGTCCAGATAGACGCCATCCGGCAGTTCATGCAGGCGCAACGGATGACCGGAGGGAAATTCGTGCCAGGCGTCATCCTCGTAGCGCAGGAAGACGTAGCCATCGCGCGCGGTCAGCAGGCCGAGCGAGCGCGCCTGCAGGATCGCCTCGTCATGGGCGAGCTCCATGCGCGCGAGCAGCCGCCGCGCCTCCTCGCGCTGGAAGTCGGCGGTCGACGTGGACGGCATGGTAATGATGGCGAACGACGCCAGCAGCGCGATCAGCACCATCACTACCAGGAGTTCGATGAGCGTGAAGCCGCGCACGCGGCGGCTGATGGTCATGGCCGGGATCAGTCGTCGTCCTGCCAGTTGCCGATCACGGCATTCTCGCCCTCACCGCCGCGCTGGCCATCGGCACCCAGGGTATAGATGTCGATCTCGCCACGCTGACCGGGATTGGCGTACTGGTACTCGTTGCCCCAGGGATCGCGCGGCAGGCTGCGCAGATAGCCGCCATCCTTGTAGTTCGGCGGCTCGGGTCCGCTCGAGGGTCGTTCGACCAGCGCCTCCAGACCCTGATCGGCCGTCGGATACTGGTAGTTGTCCAGCCGGTACATGTCGAGCGCACTCTCGATCGCCCGGATGTCCTGGGCAGCGCGTGCCTGCCGGGCCTTGCCGGGTTCATCCATGATCCTGGGCACCACGACCGCGGCGAGAATGGCGAGAATCGCCACGACCACCATGACCTCGATCAGGGTGAAGCCCGTGGCGCGACCACGGCGGTGCGAGCGGGGGGCATACTTCATCACGACTGCAGATACCTCTCTCGATGTGCTGGGTCCACGTGAACTGCGACAGCCGACGCGACCGCGCCGGCTGCCGGGGGCTTGGACCACGAAAAGCCTACCATGATCCCGCAGATCACCGTGTGATCGCGTCCGCAGATCGGCGGCCCGTGCAGGTAGGCGTGAACGGGCAGGTACGGGCCCCATCACGCCTCGCCATAACGCCCGTCGGTGGCCAGCCAGCGCTGCAGCAGATGGTCCACGGCGGTCGGGTCACGGGCGAGCAGACGCTCGGCCGACTCCCGCACCCGTGGCAGCAGATCGCCATCACGCAGCGGATCGGCAATGCGGAAGGCGAGTGCGCCCGCCTGCCGGGTACCCAGCACTTCGCCGGGCCCGCGCAGTTCGAGGTCGCGTTCGGCGATGCGGAAGCCGTCCGCGGTCTCGCGCAGGGCCGACAGCCGCGCCCGCGCGGTATCCGACAGCGGTGCCTCGTAGAGCAGAATACAGAGACTGGCCGCCGCCCCGCGGCCGACCCGCCCGCGCAACTGATGGAGCTGTGACAACCCCAGGCGTTCGGCGTTCTCGATCACCATCACGGCCGCATTGGGCACGTCGACGCCGACCTCAATGACCGTCGTCGCCACCAGCACATCGATCGCGCCCTCCTGGAACGCCGCCATCACGGCTTCCTTGTCGCGCGCCTTGAGGCGCCCGTGCACCAGCCCGACACGCCGCTCGCCCAGCGCCTCCTGCAACCACGCGGCCGCCTCCTCGGCGGCCCGCCCGGCGTGGCCGTCATCCTCCTCGCCTTCCTCGATGCGGGTGCACACCCAGTAGACCTGCTGGCCGGCGGCGCAGGCGGCCTCCACGCGCGCGACCACCTCCTCGCGCCGGCCCGCCGACACCACCGCGGTCTCGACCGGCTGGCGGCCGGGCGGCAGGGCGTCGATCACCGAGGTGTCGAGATCGGCGTAGGCCGTCATCGCCAGCGTGCGCGGGATCGGTGTCGCGGTCATGATGAGCTGGTGCGGCACGCGGCCGGCGACGGCGCCCTTCTCGCGCAGTGCGAGGCGCTGGTGGACGCCGAAGCGATGCTGTTCGTCGATGATGACGAGCCCGAGGTCGGCGAACTCGATGTCGCGCTGGAACAGCGCGTGCGTACCCACCACCAGGTCGCGCTGGCCGGCAGCGACCGCCTCGCCCTCGCGCCGCCGGGCCGTCGCCGTCAACCGCCCGGTCAGCCAGCCGATGCGGATGCCGAGTGGCTCCAGCCAGGCCGACAGCGTGCGCAGGTGCTGCTCGGCCAGAACCTCGGTGGGCGCCATCACGACCGCCTGGTGCCCGGCCTCGACAGCGACGAGTGCGGCCAGCGCGGCGACGACGGTCTTGCCCGAACCCACATCGCCCTGCAACAGGCGCAGCATCGGCTGCTCGCGCTGCAGGTCGGCATCGATCTCGGCGACCACGCGTTCCTGGGCGGGCGTCAGGGCGAACGGGAGCGCACTGCGCAGCGCGCTGGTGAGGCGGCCGTCGCCGACCAGCGCCGGCGCCGGCTGCGCGCGCGCCTGATGGCGCAGGCGGCGCAGGCTGGCGTGATGCGCCAGCAGCTCCTCGAAGGCGAGGCGGCGGCAGGCGGGATGCGTGCCGGCCGCAAGCGTCTCCAGGGCGGCATCGGGTGGCGGCCGGTGAACGTAGTGCAGCGCGTCGACCAGCCCGGGAAGGCCGGCCGGCAGTGCGGGACCGGCGATGTCGGCCAGGCCGCCCGTGCGATCGAGCCAGGCCAGGGCAGCCGAGGTCAGGCGCCGCAGGATGTTCTGGCCGACGCCCTCGGTGGCCGGATAGACCGGGGTGAGCGCATCTTCCAGCGCCGCGTCGTCGCCCTCGCCCAGCACGCGGTATTCCGGGTGCACCATCTCCATGCCGGCCGGCCCGCGCCGGAGCTCACCATAAAGGCGCAGGCGTGCCCCCGGGCGGAGCTGATCCTGCTGGCGGCGGCCGAAATAGAACAGGCGCAGCGTCAGTGCGCCGGTGCCGTCGGCCAGGTGGGCCAGCAGGGCGCGCCGGCGGCGATGGACGACTTCCGCATGCTCGACCGTGGCCTCGACCACGGCCTCGCTGCCCGCGCGCAGCGCCCCCAGCGGCGTGATCCGGGTACGGTCCTGGTAGCGCAGCGGCAGGTGAAACAGGGCGTCGGCCACGGTGGCGACGCCCAGGCGTTCCAGCTTCGCCGCCAGCCCGGGGCCGATCCCGGGCAGTTCCGTCACCGGCGTCGACTCGGCCGTCGACGAGTTCACGCCACGCCCCGAACCGGCGTTCAGGTATCGAGCGTCACGATGGCGTCGACCTCGACCGGGACTCCCTTGGGCAACTCGGCCACGCCCACGACGGCACGGGCCGGGAAGGGCTCGTCGAAGTACTCGGCGAGCACTTCGTTGACCAGCGGGAAGTGGGTCAGATCCGTGAGGTAGACGTTGAGCTTGCTGACCTGGTCGCCGGTAGCACCCGCGGCCTCGATCACGGCCATCAGATTGCCGAACACGCGCCGGATCTGCGCGCTCATGTCACCGTTGTCGAGTTCCATGGTCTCGGCCACGAGCGGGATCTGTCCGGAGACGTACAGCGTGTTGCCGGCCACGACAGCCTGCGAATAGGCGCCGATCGCCTGCGGGGCGGCGTCGGTCTGGATGATCCTGCGGGTCATCGGCATTCTCCCTGGAAGCTGATCGGCGGACACCGACTACAAGCGCGGGTCGGTGCCCGGTGTGGGCGGAGTGTACCGGGCCGACGGCGGCCGCCGCTACGGCCGGTCGCGCTTGACGCGCATGACCGAAGGCAACTGGCGCATGGTGCGAATGATGCGCGCCAGATGGCGCCGGTCCCGCACCGAGAGGGTGATGCGCATGACCGACGTGACACCGTCGCGATCCTGGAAGTCGAGATGCTCGATGTTCGAATCCTGGTCCGCGATCAGGGTGGCGACGCGAGCGAGCACGCCGCGCCGATCCATCATCTCCACGCGCACGCAGGCGGAGAATTCCGCCTCGACATCCGGCGCCCACTCGACCGGCAGCCACTTGTCGGGGCGGCGCCGGTAGTCGGCGACGTTCGAGCAGGATGCGCGGTGGATGACCACGCCACGGCCCGCGGAGAGAAAACCCTGGATGTTGTCACCGGGAATCGGCCGGCAGCAGCGAGCGAAGGTGATGATCATGCTGTCGCCGCCCTCGACCAGCACCGGCTCGACCCGCGACGGGGCGCGGCTGCTCGCCGCCGCCTGCTGCAGGTTTTCCGGCACGAGGCGGCGGGCCACCTGGCTGGGCAGGCGGCTGCCCAGGCCGATGTCGATCCACAGCTGGCTGGCCTCGCGATAACCGAATTCACTGAGCACCGAGTTCAGCGTGGCCTCCTCGATGTCCTCGATCTTCAGCCCGTGGCGGTCGAGGTGGCGCAGCAGCAGCCGGCGGCCGAACTCGATCGCCTCCTCGCTGGCCTGATGCTTGAGGTAGTGGCGAATCGCCGTGCGCGCCTTGCCGGTGACGACGAAGTTGAGCCACAGCGGGCTCGGCTTGGAGCCGGGCGCGGTGATGACCTCCACCGTCTGGCCCGACTGCAGCGGTGTCGACAGCGGCGCCAGCCGGCGATCGATCTTCGCCGCCACGCAGGTATGGCCGACATCGGAATGCACTGCGTAGGCGAAGTCGATCACCGTCGCCTGCGCCGGCAGCTTGAAGATGTCGCCCCGCGGCGAGAAGACATACATCTCGTCCGGGAACAGGTCCATCTTCACATGTTCGAGGAACTCGACCGAACTGCCGGTGGACTGCTGCATGTCGAGCAGGTTGCGCAACCACTCGCGCGCCGGGCCGTGGGTCTTCAGCGGGTGCTCGGAATCATTGCTGCCGGCCTTGTAGAGCCAGTGCGCGGCGATGCCCGACTCGGCGAATCGGTCCATGTCCGCCGTGCGGATCTGGACCTCGATGGCGATGCTGTGCGGCCCGAACAGTGCGGTGTGCAACGACTGGTAGCCGTTGGCCTTGGGGATGGCGATGTAGTCCTTGAAGCGGCCGGGGACCGGCTTGTACAGGTTGTGCAGCAGCCCCAGGGCGCGGTAGCAGGAGTCGACACTGTCGACGATGACGCGGATGGCGAACTTGTCGAAAACCTCGTGAAACGACAGATGCTTCTCGCGCATCTTGCGGTACATGCTGTAGAGCGGCTTCTCGCGCCCCTGCACCTCGGCGTCGAACCCCTCGCCCTTGAGGCGGTCGGCCATCACCACCTCGATCTTCTGCATCAGCTCCTTGCGGTTGCCGCGCGCGCGGCGCACGGCGTTGGCGAGGATGCGATAGCGCATCGGATAGTGCGCGGCGAAGGCCAGGTCCTCGAGCTCGTGGCGGACCGTGTTCATGCCCAGGCGGTTGGCGATCGGGGCGTAGATGTCGAGGGTCTCGCGGGCGATGCGGTAGCGCTTGGCCTGCGGCAGCACGTGCAGGGTGCGCATGTTGTGCAGACGATCGGCGAGCTTGATCAGGACGACGCGGATGTCGTCCACCATCGCCAGCATCATCTTCTGCAGGTTGGCGGCCTGCTGTTCGGCGCGGGTGTTGAACGAGAGATGGGTCAGCTTGCTCAGGCCATCGACGATCGAGGCGACACTGTCGCCGAAGGTCTTCTCGAGGGTGTCGCGGCTGACGCTGGTGTCCTCGAGCACGTCGTGGAGCAGCGCGGCGATGATACTGTCGGCGTCGAGCGAGAGCTCGGCCACCGTACGCGCCACCGACAACGGATGGGTGATGTAGGCCTCGCCGGTGAACCGCTGCTGGCCCTCGTGGGCGCGCGCACCGAATTCATAGGCGCGCCGCACCTCGGCCAGCGCATCGTCGTCGAGACGGCGCGCCAGCGAGCGGCACAGATCATCGATGGTGTAATCGTCACCGTCGGTGGCAACGTCTGCCACGTTCGGCTCGAGGGCCTGATCAACCATGGGCCGTGCTGCGGGCGTCACCCGCGCGCGCAGCCACGGCATGCACCTCAGTGCTCGGCCGGGTCGGCCTCGCCCGCCTCGGCGCCGGCATCGCCGGGCCTGGCCTTGGCTTCCGCGGCATCCTCGCCGGCGTCGATGGCGGCCAGTTCGTCCGCCACTTCCGCTTCCGCATCGGCGACGTGATCGACGGAGAAGTCGTCCTCGTCCAGAACCTCGCGCCCGACCAGCCCCTCGGCGATCTCGCGCAGGGCGATCACGGTGGGCTTGTCGTTCTCGCGCGGCACGCGCGGCTCGGCACCCAGCGAGATCTGGCGCGCACGCTGGGCGGCGGTCAGAACCAGGTCAAAGCGATTATCGACGTTCTCCAGGCAATCCTGGACGGTAATGCGGGCCATCCGGCTCTCTCCTCGGCTTGTACCGTGACTGCGGGCGATACTGACGCCACGCAGGTCTCCTGTTTCAGCTGACTGACCTTACGATTCTACTTGACAGGAGCAGACGGCGCCAGCAGGGCGTCGATCAGGCGGCGCCAGCGCCGGACCTGCACATCGCGCCGCACGCGCCCGGCGCGGATGATCCCGGCCAGGTCGGCGAGGGCGTCGTCGAAACGGTCATTGATCACGAGATAGTCGGCATCCTCGAAGTGCGACATCTCCTCGATGGCGGCTGCCATGCGCCGTGCGATCACTTCCTCCGGATCCTGCCCCCGCCCCGTCAGGCGCTCGTGCAGGGCATCACGCGACGGCGGCAGGATGAAGATCGAGACCGAATTCGCCATGACCGCGCGCACCTGCCGCGCACCCTGCCAGTCAATCTCGAGCAATACGTCGTAGCCCGCCGCCAGCTGTTGATCGACGGCGTGCCGGGAGGTGCCGTACTGGTTGTCGAACACACGCGCATGCTCGAGAAAGGCGCGCTCATCGACCATGCGGTCGAAGGTCGGCTCATCGACGAAATGGTAGTCGTAGCCATCGGCCTCGCCCGTGCGCCGCGGGCGCGTGGTATGCGACACGGACAGGGTAAGATTGTCAACGCTGTCGAGCAGCGCACGCACGAGGCTCGTCTTGCCCGCCCCCGAAGGAGCGGAAATGGTGTACAGCGTTCCGGCAGTACGTTCGGCTGGGCTCACGGGCGCTCCCGCGGTCGGCTGGTCCGGGTGGGCGAGGATACCAGACCCGCGTGCGCCTGATCGCGTCATGCACGCGGTGTCATGCGGGCTGCTCGTGCGCGACACATCCACCGCCCCGCGCAGTGCTATCGTGCGTCCTCGGCAGGCAATGACCTGCTCGCGGAGCACCCGCTGCCAGCCTCGATGAACGACGACACGCACAGCGAACCACGCCCACCGAGCGTGCCCGAACGGGCGACGACGTCGCGTCTGCTGGCCACCTTTCGTGCGGTCGGCGGCGAATACCGGGTCACCCTGGACGAGATCGCGACCGCCACCCAGGGCCGCGCGCACGGCATCCTGCTGGTACTCCTCGGCCTGCCCGAGATCATCCCGATGATCGGCTTCTCCATCATCCTGGCCACGCCGATCTTCATCATCGCCTCCTGCATGATGCTCTACGGCGGTGAGAGCCCGCTGCCGAAGTGGTTCCTGCGCACGCGCATCCGGCGGGACATCGTCAACCGCGCCATCGACGCCACCCACCCGCGCCTGGTCCGGCTCGAGCGCATACTGCGCCCGCGCTGGCCCGCCCTCGCCCAGGCCGACCGGCTGCTGGGCGCGATGATCGCGGTGATGGCCGTTCTGCTGGCACTGCCGATCCCGGGCGTCAATGTGCTCGCGGCGCTCTCGGTGGTGCTCACCGGCATCGGGATCCTGGAGCGCGATGGCGTGATCATCGCCATCGCCACGGCCTTCGCCACCCTGGCCCTCGGCGCCCTTGCCCTGCTATTGACAGGGGGCGCCTACGTGTTCGCGGAGATCATCCCGCGCGGGCCCGGCTTCATCGACTAGGCCGTTGTCCGCGAGATCCTCGTCGGCGACCCCCTGATCCGCGAGGCCATGCGCGCGTGCGCGGAGTTCGTCGTGCAGGCGGCGCCAGGCGGCCTCGAGCGCCGGGAAGGCCACGTCGATTACACGCTGCGTGTCACCACGACGAACGCATGCCTCCACCTCCGCCGCCGCCTCGGGTAGAGGGCCGCGGGTGACGTGGCGGCTGGCGCTCTTGAGCGCATGGGCATGGCGCGCGCATGCCTCGGCATCGAAGTTCGTGGCCACGGCGCGCCGCATCTCGCCGATGCGCTCACTCGCTTCCACAAGGAACACGCGCACCAGTTCCGGGTCGGGGAGATCGGCTGACTCGCCCTCGGCTGTGGACTCCGTCGCCAGGGCATCAACACTGAGGTAGCGGCGCAGGGTGGTGCGCAGATCGTGCGCCGCCAGCGGCTTGAACAGGAAGCCGTCCGCCCCGGCCTGGCGGCACTGGCGCTTCTCCGGCTCGGTCGCGCCGGCCGTCAGCACCAGGACCGGCACGCGCCCGCGCCGGCCCTCAAGGGCGCGGATGCGTTCGAGGGCACGGCTGCCGTTCATGTCCGGCAACTGCAGATCCATGAGCACCACGGCGTAGTCCGCGGCCGCCGCAAGGTCGACCGCTTCCCCGCCCGTGTGCGCGATATCCACGGCGCAGCCGAGCGGGCGCAGCATGTTCACGGTCACCTCGCGATGCACGGCGCTGTCCTCGACCAGCAGCACGCGATCGCTCTGTGCACGGTGCTCGCGCAGGTAGTGGCGCGTGACGAAGCCCTGACGCTGGCGCTGCTCCGCCGGCANNGACTGCACCACCAGCAGNGCGGTGAGCAGTTCGCGCAGNTCTTCCGGGGGAATGGGGCGCACGAGATAGCCGGAGAAGCCGATGTTCTGCAGCCGCCGGGCATCTCCGCGCGCGCCGGCCGTCGTCATCATCGCCATGGCGGTGTCGGCGGTGGCCTCCTCGGTGAGAAGATGATGCCCGAGCGTCTCCCCGGGAATGCCCGGCAGGAACATGTCGACCAGGATCAGCGCATACGGGCTGCGCCGCCGGGCCGCGGCGCGCGCCATCTCCAGGGCGCGGTCTCCATCATCGGCGGTCGCGACCACGACCCCGAGCGCGCGGAGCTGCCCCTCGAGGCTATCGCGCGCCTGCGATGGCGCTTCCGCGAGCAACAGGTGGACCCCTTCGAGTTCGACCTGGCGGCTCAGCGTCGCCACATCCAGCGCCTCCGCCTCGCCCAGCACGACGCTGAAGCGAAACGTACTGCCGGCCCCCACAGTGCTTTCGACGTCGATGGCGCCGCCCATCGCCTGCACGAGTTGCCGCGTGATCGACAACCCGAGCCCGGTACCCAACTGCTTCTCGCCATCGGCCCGGCTGTAGGGCTCGAACAGGCGTTCGCGCTCCGCCGGCGCAATGCCGGGCCCGGTATCGGTCACGGCGAAGTCCAGCAACAGGCCACCACCCTCCTTGCGCTCCCAGGCACTCAGCGCCAGCGCGACGCGCCCCTGCTCGGTGAACTTGATGGCGTTGCCGAGCAGGTTGATCACGATCTGGCGCAGTCGCCCCGGATCGCCGCGCACCCACACCGGCATGTCAGCGGGCAGATCGATCGCGAGCTGGAGGTTCTTGCGCTCGGCCTCGGCGGTGAGCAGCGTCACCGCGCCGTCGAGGCTTTCGCGCAGGTTGAACTCGACGTCGTCGAGCTCGATGTGACCGGATTCCATGCGCGAGAAGTCGAGGACATCGTTGATCAGCGTGAGCAGGCCGCGGGCCGACTCCTGCATCACATCGACCCGCCGACGCTGGCGGCGATCGAGCCCCGAATCCTGCAACAAATCGCACATGCCGAGGATCGCGTTCAGCGGCGTGCGCAGCTCGTGGCTCATGCGCGCAAAGAAATCGGTACGCAGGCGCGCGGTTTCCTCCAGGCGCTCCATTTCCGCGCGCAGCGCCCGGGTCCTGCGCTGCACCATGTTGCGCGCCGTCTGCGCCATGCTCAGGCTGGCGTACTGCCCCCAGGCGGCATAGAAGAAGGGCAGTGCATCGAGGATCCAGATGGCCGCGTTCTCGCGGTGCGCACGCAGGATGTTGTCGATGGTGATGCCATCGTAGACATGTATACAAACGAGGGCCGTCGCGAGGATGACGGCGGCAATCGCGATCGCGGTGCCGTACCAGGCGTAGCGTGTGGCGCGCTCGCGCAACAGCAGCGTCGCGCTGCCGACGGCCGGACTCGACATCATTCCTCCTTCCCAGAGGCGGATTGTAGACCCGCGGGGAGGAGGAGCAGAAGCGATCACGCCTGCGCGGTTCGAGGAGCGGTCAACGACCGCTGGCGGGGATCACCCATTCGTGTTCGCCACGCGGGGTGGAGACGTACTCCGGCCAGCGGAAGTCCAGCGGCGGCGCGTAGTCGCACAGCGGCGCCAGCCACTGGCTGCC
>SL_3KL_010_SEDDRAFT_10001095_pt1 | contig 24185 bp, 20 predicted proteins | sample SodLakKL_010_SED_2_FD_10381 | JGI IMG/M metagenome (IMG submission 10381) | reverse complement strand
GTCGGCGGCGGTGGATTCGATATGCTTGCCGATGCAAAAGTATTACAAGAGATCGACAGATCGGTGCGGGGTATGATCGTGGATTTTCTGCGTGAAAAAGGTGAGATCAGACCGGAGGATGTGTATGAGGAGAACTGGCGTTTGGTACCGGAGATGTGAATTTTAGTTATGATAAAATTATTTGGGACAAAATAATTTTTACCTTATATGAAGGGGCTTTTCACACTTCGCCCCTTCATATAATAAAAAATCTCGCCAAATTAAACCATAAAGTACTACTACATTTCACTTACGGTGCGCTCGGTCCAACCACTACAGCATTTAAAAATAACCGGTTTGCCCCGCGGAAGTATGCCCGGTAATTCACTTCCTCTGCAAAAGCGATAACACGGCCGCTCCCTACACGTTCTTCATATGCAAACACACCACCGGGCATCCGCTCAAGGGATTCCTCCCAGGCGTGACCGGCAAACAGCATATCGTCTTCAGCATACGATACCACCACCCGGCGTGCTGACGACGGCGGTCCTTCATCGGGAATATAAATATTAGCCGAATTTACAAGCACCGGTAATTCCGACGGCAATCCTGCCGTCATCCAGGTATCGGTATTAATCTGTGTCCGGAATATCGCTCCCGGCACTGAAAAACGCTGCTTCTGTTCGTTATCTTCAAGATCATACCAGGATTTTAATGAAGTAAGTTCAAGTTGTTCACGGACAAAATCAGTAGCCCCGCCGGTAATCGTTACAAGTGTGCCGCCATCACGTACCCACCGTTTCAGCCGTTCAATTCCCTCCTCGCCAAGCTCGCGGGCAATCATTCCTCCAGAAACTGTCGGCAATACAATTACATCAAACCGGTCGAGTCTCATATTTCTCATAGATGGTGCACGGATTATGGTATGTGGAATTTCGTAGTGACGGTCAAGTGTATACCACGCATAACCGAACGAATATCCGAATACAGGATACTCTGCCACAATTGCTATTTCGGGTTTGCGAAAGTCTATCGTTGTCGGGGATCCGGGAGCAGTAAAGCCGGGTTCAGCACGGCCGGTGTCGACCCCTTTTACATCAAGACCGAATCGTTCTGCAACCTTCCGGACGGCTTCGTGTACACCATCCTTCGGCTGATGTACTCGCACAACAACGGTACCCCGTGCAAATTCCATCCCCTGTATTTTACTTTCCTCGGTCATCATTCCCACACGATAACCTTTTTCACGTAAGTGATACATAGCAGAAACGGATCGTGCCTGTTTGCCATCGATGAGATATGCATACCGGGCTTCCCTCCCGGGAAATGATACGCCCGGCTTTATCTGATCAGTTAAGCGCTCAGCATCAATGGCACGCCCGTCATCCGAGCTATAGGCATCGATATTGAACAAAAGCGGGAGTGAATACGCGGTAATATCGTAGAAACGAGGGTTCTCTCCACGATCGACCCGTTCCCGTGCTTCCTCCAAAAATTCTTCGGGCATCGGTACATCAGGTTCAAGTAACGTTCTGATAAGACGGTTACGCGGTTGTGCCGCTTCCACAACATATGTTCCTTCACTGAATGTAACACGGCCAACCGATTCACCACTCCGATCCCGAACATTTGACAATTGAACTTCACCGGTAAGTTTATGTACTTCGACACCATTTCTAATTAATAAATTTACAAGCTCTGATATAATGTACGGATCACCATCTGAATTAATAATATACCGTCGAATTCCTTGCCCGCCGTCATCGATTGCCGCGCGGTGTACATTGTAATATTCTCTGAGCAGGTTTTCACGTTCGGTTGCTGCTGTTTGTACCAACGCCAGGGCCGCAACATATTGTTGTTCAAGAGCATCGGCAAGTGTACGCACGGTCCCATCTGTCCTTTTTAAACCGAGTCCACGGGTTGTTCCCTGTTCGTACAACATCCCCACCGCACCTTGATAGCTGAGATACGATGTTGTGTAGGCAGGATAAAAGTAATTGAACATTTCCCGCTTGGTATACTCGAATCCGTGTTCATCAAACGCATCGGCGTGCGCTCTGCCGAAGACTTCAAACCAATCCATTGCATAATCGGGAAAATACGGACTCACCGGATCGGTCGGCGGATCGAAGTAGAATTCAACATCGGGTCCCATTTCGTGGGCATCGACACCGACCTGCGGCCGCCATTCCTGAAGCACTGGAACACGGTACCAGGTTTCGAGTTGCGTGTGGGCAAACCAATCGCGGTTAATATCGAAAAAGTAATGGCCGGTCCTGAATTTCACCGCTTCCCACCAGTTAATATCGTTACCCCAGTCATCTCTTTCGGGATTCGGCTCCTTCCCGTTGCGCTGCATGTTATAATATACGTGTGCATCACGGCCATCGGGATTCAGTATCGGATCGAAAAATATAACTGTGTTCCGTATTATATTCATTGTTTCTTCATCATCACGGGTAGTTAATCGTTCGAATAATTTCATAAGACCCTCTGCACCTGAAAGCTCGGTTCCGTGTATCGAGCCACCCAGCCAGACAACTGCCGGTTGATTATCTATAATGCCATCTACTTCACCTTGCTGAAGTTGACGCGGATCGCCGAGCCGTTGTGCATTTTGTTTGATCTCATCGAGCCGGTCGTGATTCTCGGGTGCTGTTACAATGGCTGCCAGTAATTCTCTTCCCTCCCAGGAATGTCCCTGTCGTAGTAAGGTGACGCGGGGAGAGGCCTCCGCAACCGCTTCCAGATATTTCACCATCTCGTGGTGCTGTGTAATACGTTCTCCGAATTTAAAACCGGTAACATCTCTGAATGAAGGTACGGCCTGATCGTCTACATTGAACGCATAACTGATGTTTGAACCAACTAACGATAAAGAAAATATAATGAGTGCAACAAGTACCGAACGTATGTCCATCTTGTACTCCTATTATGATTGGAATAAAAAGCAGTGAATGGTCTGAATTCAATGTACAGAAGTAATAATCGTTAAAAATAGGTAAGTCTACACTAAAAAACAACTGCAATTGTCATTCAAGCTGAATTTTGTTACATTTACAAATATGCAGAAAAACGAAGCATACATCATTGATGCATTGCGAACTCCTGTCGGGCGATACGGCGGTACGCTAAAAGATGTCCGCCCCGATGACCTAAGCGCCCTTGTGATAAAAACACTCGTGGAACCAACTGGTATTGCACCAGAGGTAATTAATGATGTAATGTGGGGATGTGCAAATCAGGCAGGTGAAGATAACAGAAATGTCGGGCGCATGGCGTTACTGCTTGCAGGATTACCGTATGCAATTCCCGGTACAACAATAAACCGCCTGTGCGGCTCGAGTCTCGACGCAATCAATCAGGGAGCCCGTGCAGTGTGGTCGGGTGATGCGTCGGTCATAATAGCCGGCGGTGTTGAGAGTATGAGCCGCGCCCCGTATGCACTTCCGAAAAATGTCAGCGGTAAAGCACTCTTCGGCAATCTAACTGCCTATGATACTGCACTCGGGTGGCGATTCCCGAATCCGGCTATGGAGAAGATGTTTCCGCTCGAAAGTATGGGTGAGACGGCTGAAAATATTTATGAAAAATATAAGATAACGCGCGAAGATCAGGATGCCTTCGCGTTAAAAAGTCATCAACATGCAATCAAAGCTCAGGAAAGCGGTCATTTTAAAAATGAAATCGTACCGGTGACCATTCCTCAGAAAAAGGGAACATCTATCACAGTCGAACACGATGAAGGCCCGAGAAAAGATACATCGATAGAAAAACTGGCAAAGCTTCCGCCTGCATTCAGAAAAAAAGGAACGGTTACCGCAGGAAACTCTTCATCGCTCAATGACGGCGCGGCCTGTCTTATGATCACAAATGAAGCGATCACGAAAAAATATAACCTCACCCCTATGGCAAAAATTTTATCTACCGGAACGGCAGGAGTCGATCCCCGTTATATGGGATTAGGACCGGTGCCGGCAACACAACATGCATTGCAAAAAGCCGGTTTATCCATAGATGATATTGAACTTGTCGAACTCAACGAAGCGTTCGCGGTGCAATCACTTGCCGTGATGAAAGAGCTCGGACTTGAACACGAACGAACCAATATTAACGGAGGCGCAATTGCACTCGGCCATCCGCTCGGTTGCAGCGGTGCCCGTATAATGACAACATTGCTTCACGGGATGAAACGCCGGAAAGTACGATACGGAATGGCGACTATGTGTATCGGGGTCGGACAGGGAATAACCACTATTGTAGAATATTTTAAATAATAATATTAAAGGAACATTTTTTATGGCGAACAAATCAATTCAAGAAGAGCTGAAAGATTATATAGCGATGTTCATTGCTCTAAAAGAAGTCATTGAGGAGATACCCAATGATATTCTGATGAAAAGACCGGAACCAGACAAATGGTCGATTAAAGAAATACTATGCCATCTGGTCGATACCGAACTGAACTATTCGGTACGTATGAAAAAAGTAATAGCAGAGGAGAACCCACAACTGATGAAGTTCGATCAGGATGCGTGGGCACAGAATTTAAATTATATGGAATGGGATGTTAAAGAAACGGTGCTTCTTTTCGGTCTATCACGCAACTCAATGGCAAATATATTGCATAATCTCCCCTCTGCTGCATGGGAACGCACCGGAGAGCACGAAGAACACGGCACGCTCACACTGCATACCTTACTTGAAGATGCAAATAAACATTGTAAACACCACCTATCGCAGATGGTGGCAGCGAAAATGAAACTCGAACAGAATTAATCACAATAACAAAGATAGAGCTATGTTAGAAATATATCACTTACTCCATCTCCTTGGTTACGGTTTGATTATCAGTGTCCTGATCGCCACACCAATACTCGAATACTATTTACGAAGAGCTGAATCATACGACGATGCACTTAAGCTTGCAACGATCATCTCAAGAATTGGATTGCTCTCACCCATCGCAGCTATAATCCTGTTCATTAGCGGTGCACTTATGATGGGTATGTACGGCTACGGCATATTCACCCACGGCTGGCTTACGGGTAAACTCTTAATATTTCTTGTGATGGTTGTTACCGGTGCGTACTCATCAATGAACGTGGGCAAACAGCGGCGCGAAATATATAACGATCTGATTGACGGCAAAGATAATCCAAAATTACCCGGTGAACTTATACGGGTACACAACAGACAGAGTCAATATACTCGAATTCAAGCAATCTTTTTATTGATGATCCTTATATTCACGGTTTATAAATTTTAATGAATAATAATCGGGAGGATGTTATGCAGGAATACCAACTTTACATTGACGGTGCGTTTGTACCGTCGGTTGAAGGTAAGAAAATTGAATCTCTGAATCCGTTTGACCAATCTGTCGTTGCACGTGTTGACAGCGCCACTCAACCGGATGTGGATAAAGGGGTGGCTGCGGCACGCAAAGCATTTGATGAAGGTCCCTGGCCGAAGATAAGCGGTGACGAGCGGGGCGCAATGATTAAAGCTGTCTCGGATAAAATAAACGACAAATTTAAAGAGTTGGTTAAACTTGAAGTTATGGATTCCGGCTCGACATACCGGAAGGCCAAGGAAGATGTATACCTCAGCGCCCGCGCTATATATTATTTTTCGAAACTGGCATCGCGCGATCTTTCGGAACCCGTTGAAGGATTGAACAAACCAGGATTCAGCCAGAACATTCTTGTCCGGGAGCCGATTGGTGTGGTCGGTGCGATAATCCCCTGGAATTTTCCGCTCAAAATGGCAATCTGGAAATTAGGCCCTGCACTTGCCGCGGGTAACACGGTCGTGCTGAAGCCCTCAGAAGAAACGCCGGTAACAGCAATGGAACTTGCCAAAATCATCGATGAGATCGGCTTTCCGCCGGGAGTGGTTAACATACTACCCGGCTATGGGCATGAAGCCGGCGAAGCGTTGGTGCAACATCCTGACGTTGATAAGATTGCATTTACCGGTTCAACCGAGATTGGCAGAAAAGTAATGGCAACAGCAGCCGAGACTATGAAACGCTGCACCCTTGAATGTGGCGGTAAATCGGCAAATATTATACTCGATGATGCGGATATGGAAATGGCACTCGATGGAACTATGTATGCAATTTTCTACCATCAGGGACAATGCTGTGAAGCGGGCACGCGGCTGTTCCTCCCTGAATCCATCGCCGATGAATTTCTCGGGAAATTGCTGGAAAAAACAAAAAAGCTTGTTATCGGTGACCCGATGGACAAAGCAACGGATATCGGTCCGCTTGTATCAAAGACACAACAAGACCGTGTATTAGGATATATACAGAAAGGAACCGAGGAGGGAGCAAAGATATTGATCGGCGGGAAAAAACCTGATGATGAAAAATTACAAAAAGGATGCTTTGTTGAGCCGACAATCTTTTCAAACGTCGATAACAAGATGACGATCGCTCAGGAGGAAATTTTTGGACCGGTACTTTCTGTTATAACTTATGAGAGCGTCGATGATGCAGTGAAGATGGCAAATGACTCTATATACGGTCTTGCGGCGGGTGTCTGGTCGAAAGATAAAGACAAGGCACAATCGATCGGCAGGCAGCTTCGCGCCGGAACGGTATGGATCAACGAATGGCATCTCATGTCCGAAAAAGCGCCATTCGGGGGTTACAAGCAAAGCGGCATCGGCCGTGAATTTGGCATCGATGGTTTGAAGGAATATACCGAAACCAAACATATGCACATCGATGATGTTGGTGAACGTGAGAAAAAACAATGGTATGATGTTGTCGTACCTAAAGGATAGAAATTATGGAATATTCAATATTACTCATAATCATTGTCGGAGCTTTCGGTGCGTTGATACTTATACAGGCATACCGCCTGTATACCATTACCCGCGACTGGGGGCAGGGTGAAATTGTGGTTCGATGGATATCCCCCGAAGAAACCCGTACGATCATTTATATTTTTATCGCTCTGATCGCTCTGATTATAGCTATTTATATTCGTTCTGAAGCGCTGCTTTCTGCCCTGTCGGCATTGCTTATCGGCTTCGGTGGTATGCTCAGCCAGCTAACCTTCATCAATGTAATCGGACGCGAAGGCATCTACCTCGGACGGACCAGAAAAGGCCTTACGTGGGATGAAATCGAAAAAATGGTGTTTGTGCAGGAAGGCAATGAATACAAACTTGAGATAACATCTGCACGTGAGAAAAAAACAATCGAAGCAAGCGGATTTTTCGAACGAATCCAGCGTGAGCTTGAATCCCTCGAAGAGCTTGACGAACCGAGTACGAAAGCCGATGTAAAAAAAGAACGAGATGAAGCCGGTGAGATGAAAATAGTAGTGGAAGACCGCCTTGCAAAAGAACAGGAATACAGGAGAAAACTGGAGCAAAAGAAACAGGAGGAACGGTACAAAAGAAAACGGCAAGGTTCCCATAAAACAGAAAAACAAGAAGACAAAAAAGCAAAGAAAGATAAAAATGATAAGCAGGTTGAACGCTCACATCATACCATCGGCTTTACAGAAAAGCATCAATTCCATATTCAGCAAGCATTGATGTATTACTTTCCCAAGGGGATTGAGTATAAGGCACCGGAGGAGAAAACACAGGATTATTCTTATAATTCATAGAATACCTGGTTCGTTCGAAGGGATATATTAGCAACAGTTCTCTCCGGTCAAGCGTAAGCAATCACTGCTTATATGCTCTCCTACATCAACACCTTATCGGCCAGGTATAAATTCTTGCGGCCCGGTCATCGTTCAATTCCCGGTCCTCTTTCCTCTCCGTTCGTTAATGGTGTAACAATAAGTATAGACGCAAGTGCAAAGAACAATGCAGCATACACTTTATCGATGGTGAATCCAAGAATTTCTGTTATTTGTGGTTCGAATACAGCAAACAAGACACTGGCAACCGTTGAGCTTATTAATGCCGTTATGATTGCTTTCGGAGTTGGAACGGGAATATTATCACGCATCCAGTAAATACCGAACAACACCGCTACCGCTGCCGATGCACGAATAGCATAGGTGATATAAGCTGCATCAAGTATCGCTCCACGGAAAAATATCGCCATCGGGGTAACCAATACACCGACTGCAACAGTCAAAATCCTCGACATCCGGAGCACTTGCTCATCGGTCGCATCCTCTTTAATAATGCGATGATATATATCTTTTGTTAATATTGTGCTGATGGCAAACATAACCGGACCGACTGTTGAGAGTATTGCAGCGAGAATTCCGGCGATGCCGAGTGCCCCGACCCACGGTGGGATAAAATCGGGATTCATCAGTAAATTCGGCAAAGCCTGTTTCAGCGACGTGATCTCTTCGGAGCCAAAGAAATTCGTGCGCCGCACCATACCCAACGTTGCCACTATCACACCGAGCGGTGCGATGATTAATCCGCTTAGAATTGCACCCCATTTCGCCACCTTGATATTCTTTGCGGCAAACACCGGTTGTATCGATGCCTGCGAAGCAAACCCCGATAGGATACCTCCGAGTAACCAGGCCGCAATAGGTGCAAGTCCGGCAGAGAATGGATTCCGGAACCGTGATACTGTCCCGGGGTCAGAAACTCTCTCCAGTTCGATGAACAATCCTTCATACCCGCCAATCTTAATCATAGCAACAACATATGCCGTAAGGAGAGTAGCATACATTAATCCAACATGAATAAGATTGGTAGCACCTATCGATTCTATACCACCGCGTATCACATAGCCGGTCACAAGGACGCCGGCAACAACCACCCCGACCCAAAATTTAATACCGAGCATTTCAGACATCACGCTTCCGATCGCCTGGAGCTGCAGGTAAGCGAGTATTACAAATGCAGCAACAAAACAAATAGATGCAATCGAACGGGTCCGCCGGTTATATAATTTCTCGAGCATTTCACCGACAGTGGTTACCCGGTTTCGCCGGTAAATCGAGGCGATAGTAAAACCGAATATCATCATACCGATAGCTGTTGAGATATTATACCACATCGGGAAAAAACCGGAGGTCATGGCAAGTTCTGAGGTACCGATAGTACTCATACCACCAAGCCATTCACCGGCAATTGTTGCCGTGCAGAGAATGATTCCCATACTTCTGCCGGCAATAAGATATGAATCAGAAGTTTTTGCTGCTCCGCGAAGGAATGTTCCGATAAGTAAAATTATTCCGAAATACCCGAGGACGATACCGAGATACAAGATATTCATACAGGATGGCTATACTATTAACGTCGTTTCAAATTGAGGAATGATATTAAAGTAATGGTATGTTTAATATACACAAACGTCAGGAAATTTACAATTTTCAGAATGAATAAGGGCGAACAAGCCACAGCCGGTTCGCCCTATTGAGTTGTATATATCGTTATGTTAAAACGTTACACCCACCATTAAACTTACCACACCATTTTTAAGGTCGATATCGTCATTGTTATTATTTTCAATATCCAGGATATTACTTAACCCCATTGTATACCTGATTTCAGCGTGTAGTTTTAGCATTGGTAACCCAAACTCCAACCCACCACCGAGTACAAACCCGAGATCAAAACTTTTTATATCATCCTTTATATCTTCAGATTCACTTTCAGAAAATTGCATACCATTTACCGTTACATCGATATCATAATTCATTTCGGCACTTAAATTAAATGCAAATGCGGGACCGGCATAAACAAACGGACTGAAACCCGGTATCGGCAAACCTGCTCTGAGCAATACAGGCACTTCGAGGTAGGCTAAATCAATAGATGCATCAACACTGGCAGATCCGAATTCATCGAAAAAATCGAACTCATCAAACGGCATATCAATTTTAGCACCTTTTTCCGAATAAAGTATTTCGGGCTGTAATGAGATAAACGGCAGCAAGCTGGTGTTAAAAGCAGCCCCAACTACAAATCCGGTTTTCGTGCTCATGGGAAAATCCATCTCAACACCATCTTCAACAAATGTAAAGTCGCCACGTAATGTTGAAAAATTCAGGCCACCTTTAAACCCGATACCGAAAATCTGAGCAGAGGCAGGCATTACGAAAAATATACTCATAACAACTATCATTGCAGCATATATACTTCGTTTCATAGTAGACCCTTTCTCTATTTTGTTTTAAATAAGCGGGTATCCCCGCATTTGTTTGTCGTAAATTTTAAAAAAGATACGAATTTTTTATTAAAGATAAAGTGATTTCTATCAAATTGACCGGAAAATATTGATTTCTTCATAAAGAAACACTACCTTTTAGAATTCATAAATTTACCACTAGTATGATTATAGGCATGCCCGACATTTTCCCCAATACAATTTGGTTGCATATCCCAATTTACTCAAAAGTAAAAACCGTTACATTTAAAACTAATTAAAGGACACAGAATGGCACAAGATAGTTCCCAATCCGGTTTTCTGATGAGGTTGTTAAACAGAGTCGAATATGTGGGAAATAAACTCCCGCAACCGGTCACATTGTTTGTAATCCTCATTTTCTTTATTCTCATCGTTTCCTGGCTCGCCGGTGTAGTAAACATAAGTGCAACTCACCCCGGCACCGGTGAAGAAATCCGTGCTGTGAACCTCCTCAGCAGCGACCAGATCCGGCACATTTTCGTGAATATGACTACAACATTCACCGACTTCCCGCCACTCGGCATGGTGCTCGTAGTTATGCTTGGTATCGGTGTTGCAGAGCGAACAGGGTTGATTGCAGTCGGTTTACGGGCGTTTGTATCATGGATGCCGCCGTGGTTAATTACAATTGCACTTGTTACCGCCGGACAGCTCTCAAGTATAGCAGCAGATGCCGGCTACGTGGTTCTGGTCCCGCTTGGTGCAGCAATATTCTGGGGTATGGGGCGACATCCTCTCGCCGGTCTTGCCGCTGCTTTTGCCGGTGTATCCGGTGGTTTTGGCGCTAATATTATCATTACAGCACTTGATCCGCTTCTTGCCGGTTTTACTGAACCTGCGGCACAAATACTCGATCCAGCATATACAGTTGACCCGACGGCAAACTGGTGGATAATGGCTGCTCTTGTTCCCGTCACCGCAGTTGCCGGTTGGTATGTCACTGAGCGGATTGTCGAACCCCGGCTGGGGAAATACCAAGATGTTGAAGGTCTTACCAGGGAAGACGATTCATTAAAACCGGAGGAAAAAAAGGGGCTCACAGCCGCTGTTATTACCGTATTAGCAGCACTTGGTGTTGTCGCCTATATGTCGATTCCNTCAGACGGTATTTTACGCGGCGACGACGGAAGTATTCGTCCTTTGCTGGACAGCATTGTACCTTTGATGATGTTTATCTTCATTCTTCCCGGTATAGTGTACGGGATTATTACTAAAACCATTAAGGGTGATAAGGATGCTGCAAAGATGACAGCCGATTCAATGGCAAGTATGGGCGGTTATATTGTGCTCGCATTCGTTGCCGCACAATTTGTCGCATTCTTTAACTGGTCAAATCTTGGTATAATTACCGCAATATCAGGTGCGGGAGCGCTTCAGGCAATAGGTTTAACCGGAATACCGTTGATCGTTGCATTCGTGCTTGTTGCATCCTTTATAAATTTAATAATCGGAAGTGCGTCTGCAAAATGGGCAATTATGGCGCCCATATTCGTACCGATGCTTATGCTCATGGGATATTCACCTGAGTTAACCCAGGCTGCTTATCGTATTGGCGATTCGTATACAAATATTCTGACACCGTTGTTGCCATACTTCCCCTTGATCATTACATTTGCACAAAAGTATGTAAAGGATACCGGAATAGGTACCATTATAGCACTGATGCTGCCATTTGCAATTTTCATCGCACTTGTACGTATACCGGTACTGATAATCTGGATGCTGGCCGGCTTCCCGCTCGGACCGGATGCACCAATGTATTATACACCATAATTTTATAATTGAGTAGAAGTAACGAAGTGGTTGGAATATAATAAAAGAAGATCTTTAAAAGGTGGTATCGAAATTAATTCTGGTACCACCTTTTTCATACAGTTGATGCTTGCTTTCTTCTCCTCCACCATCGCTGGAAAAAAGAACTATCCTTCTGCACAATAGCTTTTATATCGGCAAGTTTCGCCCGCGTCGCAATATATCCTTTCTCAGCCAATTCCTCATAACTATAAAAATCTGCCCAATTTACCGATGCGACATCCGGACGAATGACAACATCCGCCTGTTCCAAAAGCATCATATTATAATTACTTAATGCAATATCACCGCTGCGGAAAAATACGCCATAGCCCCGATCCGGATAAGGAATATCTTCAATCGATTTACTTACATCGACTGCAACAACAGGTGCAACACCAAATTCTTTTGCTGGCGGAACCGGTGTGAGATATGTAGCCCCCCCGTCGACAAGTTTCATACCGTTATACTCATAGGGTGTAAAAACACCCGGTATTGCCGCACTCGCTGTTATTGCATTTCGAACCGGACCGCTGCGGAAGAGTACCGGCTTCCCCTTGTGTAAATCGGTTGCTACTGCGCAAAACGGAATTGAAAGCTCTTCAATAAGTATATCATCGATGAGGATTTCCATTGCTTCTAACAGCAATTCCACCCGAATTCTACCGGGACGTGTAAATACTCGCGTAAGCTGCATATTCTGTCGCAACCGGCCGAGCGCATACTCAAGTTTCTTTTTTTGCAACGGCATTTTTGATGTTGCATATATATCGAGCCCTGCCTTGTGCATAAAATCGCTGTTAACCAGATTAACAATTCTCTTTTCAACTTCTTTTGTATCTCGATAGTACGCGAACATCGCTCCGGTCACCGCTCCCATACTTGTACCAGCGATAAACGAGGGTTCAATATTCTCTTCTTCAAATACGCGTAATACTCCCAAATGGGCTATACCACGGGCCCCGCCACCACCGAGCGCAAGAGAGATATTTGAATTGTTCATCATAACACCTCAGACAAAAAATTATTTTTTTACAACTCCGTGCAACACAAGATCCACAATACTGTCCACACGTTCATCTAAAAATGATGTCTCATCGTCAACATTTAAATTAAGCAATACCTCACCAATTGGTTTGGCAAGATAGTAAATCATATTCATTCCGAGAATACTAATGATCATTTGCTTCGCATCGACATTACGAAATTTTCTGGTCTTTATTCCTTCTTCAACAATAGAATAAACCGCGAACGATCGGGATTCAGACTTGCTATCGAACATCGAACTAAATGACGTTCTCACTTTTTCCGGATCATTGCTGAGCGCCTCAATAATGATTTTTGTCCAATCAGGATTTGATGAAAAAGCCGTAAAATGATACCGTATATAATGCGAGAGTTTTTTTGCCGGATCGATAGGTTTTTTTTCAATTTCCAACAGGTTAGTATTAATATAGGTATAGACATTCCTAATGATCGTATCCAGAACAACCTGATATAAAATTTCTCTGTTTGTGAAGTAATAGTAAACCATCGCTTTATTAAAGCCCGACTCATTTGCGATATCTTCCATCCGCGCACCGTGTTTACCTTTTCGGGCAAATACAGTGATCGCGGCTTGTATAATTTTTTCTTTGCTTTCGGTTATTTGGGTGTGAGCTTCATACATAGCTGTATATTAACTAAAGTGTTTATCTATATAGTTTAACGTTTTAGTTAATATTAAAAAATTAAACAGGAATTGTCAAGCGTTGTCTGGAATTTTTAATATGGTGGTAAAATCGGTTATATACGCAGATATGTCAGTATTATAATTAGAATCCTGCTATCCACCCGAGCCGGAATTTTCGATCGCCTGAGCTTCGATTTGATCCTTGTACTGCAACTGATACAACCGGTAATATATCCCCTGTTGTGCAAGAAGTTCGTGATGTTTGCCTATCTCTCGGATTTTTCCTTTATGCATGACAATGATCTTATCAGCCCGCTGTATAGTCGACAACCGGTGAGCAATAACGATCGATGTTCTTCCTTTGAGCATTCTCTGTATAGCTTGCTGAATCAATAATTCGGTTTCAGTATCGACACTGCTTGTAGCTTCGTCAAGTATCAATATTTTCGGATCAACTGCAAGAGCGCGTGCAAATGACAATAGCTGTTTTTGTCCTACTGACAGCGTTGCGCCGCGTTCTTTAACAGGTTCATCGTAACCTCGCGGTAACCGCTCGATAAACTTATCTGCGCCGACCGCAGCACATACCTCACGCACACGATCCAAAGAGATAGATTCATCACCAAGGGTGAGATTGTTTTTAATATCGCCCGAGAATAAGAAAACATCCTGAAGTACTATGGCAATATGTTTTCTGAGATCGGCTTTCCTGATAGTACGGATATCAACGCCATCGACTAATATTTGTCCTTGTTGAATATCATAAAATCGCGTCATCAGATTAATGATCGATGTCTTGCCTGCTCCGGTCGCACCGACAAGAGCCACCGATTCTCCCGGTTGAACATGGAATGAAACATCACGCAGAACATATTCATTTTCATTATAGGCAAACCATACATTTTTGTATTTAACCTCTCCCCTGATCGTATCCAATTCCACCGGATGCTCCGGATCGGGTATCACCGATTTATCGTCAAGTAACTTAAATATCCGCTCGGACGAGGCCATCGCCGTTTGCATAATATTATACTTCTCGGCGAGATCGCGTATCGGACGAAAGAACATCTCGGTATACTGAATAAACGACACCAGAATACCGATGGTTAATGTACCCTGCACAACATTACCACCACCGTACCATATTATCAGTCCGATGGCAACAGCGCTTATCAATTCCACAACAGGATAAAATATTGCATGGTAAAATATCGAACGCATGTATGCATCGCGATAATCCGAATTAATCTTTTCAAACTGATCCCGTGCTTTTTTTTCACGGTTAAAAATCTGGAGCACTATTGTGCCGCTGATATGCTCTTGCAGAAATGCATTTAAACGGGCAAGATGTCTGCGTACTTCACGATACGCTTCGCGTGCTTTGCGACGGAATACCCACGTAGCGTAAAATAAAAATGGTAACACTATCAGCGTAACCAGCGATAATTCCCAGCTCATAAAGAACATAAAGACAAGGATCCAGAAAATCACAAAAATATCGCTGAAGATGGTTACCACACCGGATGAAAACATATCATTGAGCGACTCGACATCGTTGGTCGTCCGGGTGACCAATCTACCGATTGGATTCTTATCGAAGAACCGGAGAGATAAACGTTGTAAGTATCCGAACACCTGCATTCGCAAATCGAATATCGCTTTCTGACCGATCCATTCTGTCAGAAAATTCATTACATATTGAAGAAAACCCTGAGCGATCAGCAAACCGAATAATATACCGATAAGCATCATTAAGCCGGTATGATCACCGACCAGTATATAGTCATCAATCGCAACTTTGGTCAGATACGGGCGCAGAGGTCCCATACCGGCAAAGACAATATTCAACATTATTGCCGCAACAACATACTTACGATACGGTTTTAAATACCTCAACAATCTGCGCATCAAACTCGCATCGTACGCTTTTCCTACTATTTCGTCAGAGTACATTGCCATTGTGACTTACAAAAATAAAATCCTACATTTCATCAAGTTCTTTTTCAAGTAATTGCTTTTGGTGTAAGTTTGCATAGATTCCTCCTTGTTGTACCAGTTCATCGTGTGTACCGCGTTCGACGATTGAGCCGTTATCAAGAACAATAACTTCATCTGCCATTTTTACTGTTGATATACGGTGACTGATGAGGATCGTTGTTCGCTCACGCATTTCGTCGCGGAGTCGTGAGAGTATTGATTCTTCTGTATATGTATCCACCGCAGAAAATGCATCGTCGAGAATGAGTATCTTCGGATCACGCGCTAAGGCACGGGCAAGACTTGCACGTTGCTTCTGTCCACCGGAAAGGGTAATGCCCCGTTCACCGATCACGGTATCGAATTTCTGGGGAAAATCCTCGACATCGCCCGATAAGTGCGCAATGTCGGCCACGCGTTCCACAAGATGTGTCTCCATTCCATCTTTTCCGAACGCTATATTTTCACGTATTGATTCGGAGAAAAGAAATGTTTCCTGCGGAACATACCCGATATGAGATCGCAGCGTAGCCAGCGGTATCTTTTTTATTGGATGTCCGTCGATTAAAATCTCGCCTCTATCGATATCATATAACCGTGGTATTAAAGATACCAGTGTCGATTTACCTGCACCGGTAAATCCGATAATGCCGATCGTTTTTCCTTCCGGGATATCAAGATTAATATTTTTTAAAACCGGTTCCGTATCCTTCTGATATGAGAACGTTACGTTTTTAATAGATATATGTCCCTGCAAATCAGTAATTGAGTAGTCGGTATCCGGCCCATCTTTAATTTCCGGTTCTATATCGAAAATCTTGTTCAGTCGTCCCATTGATGCGGCTGCACGCTGGATTATATTAAACACCCATCCGAACGCGATCATAGGCCAGATCAACATGCCAAGATAAATCATCATAGCGGTAACATCACCGATTGTCATCCGCCCGTCAATAACACTATTTCCGCCATACCACAGAACAACAATGAGCGAAATCCCGACAAGCAGATAAAGCAGGGGTCTCGTTAATGATTGTACCCGGATGAGTCCCATATTCCGGCGATAATACTCTTTACTTAAATTTTTAAATTCATCGATTTCGAAATCCTCACGGGTGAATGCTTTGATTACCCGTATACCCGATAAATTTTCCTGTGCACGCGACGTGATGTTCGAAAACTGTTCCTGAATACCTATCGTTTTTTTATGAACTATCCGCCCGATATAGAAAACAACAATTGAGATTATCGGTAAGGGAAGGAGTGCAAGCACAGTTAACGTTGAATTTATCGAGAGCATTATACCGAGTATGATAATAAAACCGATCAAGGTACTCGTCGAGTACATGATACCCGGCCCGAGAAAATTCCGCACCTGATTGATGTCGTTCGTAGTATGCGCCATCAAATCGCCGGTCGTGGTATTATGATAAAACGGTATGGAAAGTTTTTGAAGATGAGCGTAGAAATCGTTTCGCAGTTCGTGCTCAATTTTACGTGAGGCAACAATAATCGTCTGCCGTGTAAAATATGAAAACAAACCGCTTAACGCAGTAGCAATAACAACCATCGCACCGTATTCGAAGAATTGGCGCATGGATGCCTCTTCCTGCAATCCGTCGATTGCATCCCGGATAATCAACGGCACAAGCACTTCGAATACATTCGAGAACAGAATTGCTGCAAAACCTGCAATAAGCAGCCGGCGATGTCGTCGAAAATATGGTTTTAATCTATAAAGACTATCCAATTAGCTCAAAACCGGTATAAGGTTGTAATACTTTAGGTACGATTACCTTTCCTTCTGGAGTCTGGTAATTCTCTAATAACGCTACCATAAGCCGTGAAGTTGCAAGGCCGGAACCATTCAGGGTATGAACGAACAATGGTTTTGATTTTGGATCGGGTTTAAAACGGATATTCATTCTCCGCGCCTGAAAATCCTCAAAATTGCTACAACTTGAAGCCTCAAGCCATTTTTGCTCTGCCGGAGCCCACACCTCGATATCATAACACTTTGAGGCAGCAAAGCTCAGATCGCCGCTGGCAAGGAGCCGCACACGGTAGGGGATCTTTAATTCTGTCAGGATCACCTCGGCGTGACCTACGAGTTGCTCAAGTTGATCATAGGACTCTTCCGGTTTCGTAAACCTTACCATCTCCACCTTATTGAACTGATGAACACGAAGAAATCCTTTTGTCTCCTTTCCGTAGGACCCGGCCTCACGGCGGAAGCAAGCAGAATACCCCACATACGCAAGAGGAAGTTGATCGGCTGGCAACATCTCATCACGATGCATATTTGTGATGGGGACTTCAGCTGTCGGAATCGGGAATACATCGTCAAGTTCGCATCGATACATATCCTCAGATAATTTCGGAAGCTGACCGGTCCCCGTCATAGATTCTCGATTGACGAGAAACGGGGGGAACACTTCGGTATAACCGTGTCTGGAGGTATGCACGGAGATCATATAATTGACGAGTGCCCGCTCGAGTGTTGCACCCTTTCCGATATATAACGGAAATCCACTGCCACTGATCTTTGCACCACGTTCGAAATCAAGTATGTTTAATTTCTTTCCAAGTTGAACATGGTCGAGCGGTTTAAAATCTAAATCTTCCTGCGGTGTAAATCCTAAAACAGTATCGCCCGGCTTCCAATCCCTGACTGTAACATTATCACTTTCGTCGGTTCCGACCGGAACGCTTTCGTGCGGTATGTTTGGAATCCAGAGTATTACATCATCTATTTTTTCTTTAACTGCCCGAAGCTCTTCATCAAGGTTTTTTATCGTATCGGAAACACCCTTCATTTCAGCTATGAGTTCATCGGCATTGTTACCTGCTTTCTTTAACTTTCCCACTTCAGCGCTTACGGTATTGCGCTTGTTCTTCAGCGCCTCAACTTCACGTATTAATTCTCTTCTTCTTTCATCGAGTTTTAAAACCTCATCAAGTCTGTCTTTTTCTTGTTTCTTTGCTATACCTTTGCGTACGAATTCAGTATTCTCACGTATAATTTTTAAATCTACCATGGTTCTTTCCAATAGTTTATGAAATAGTTACTGTCACAATTCTTCATACTTTCGGTATTCAAGCTGTTTGCGGAGGACACTCAATCCTTCACGAACATTTGACATACGAATACCCAGTTCCATCTGTGCTTTTTGAATCATAAACTCAGAGTACCGCGGGCGTGGAGCCACCTGATGGAATTCTTCGCTTGAAATAGGTTGGATCAGGTCTTTTTTCAGCTTAAAGGTTTCGGCTACCGCAACGGCAAAATCATATCTGCTTGTAACTTCAGATCCGCTGATATGATATAAGCCGGTACGTTCCAGCTCAATAATTTTTATCAGTCCATATCCAAGATCATCTACAAATGTTGGTTGTCCGTATTGATCAACCACTACATTGATCTTTTTGCCCGAAGATAAATTGTATAATACCCAGAGTGCAAAATTCGGTTTTACATCTATACCACAGCCATAGAGGATCATGGTTCGCACTATTGCATGCCTGATACCTGCACCGCGTAATACATTTTCGCTTGCTAATTTTGTTCTACCATAATAATTCAGCGGACTCGGCGGAGCGGATTCATTCAGTGGTGCTTTTTCACCGTCGAAGACATAATCGGTTGATAGATGTACAATTCTCGCATCTGTAATACGCGCAGCCTCTGCAAGATATTCCACAGATTTCACGTTGTAAAGCTGTGCTTTTTCCCTGTCATCCTCGCAGTCATCCACGTGTGTATATGCGGCGGTATTCACGATCACATCCGGTTTATACTCTTGAATGCTTTCCCGCACATCTCTTCTGTCGGTAACATCGAGTCTCCTGTAATGAATTGTATGGTTAGTGAATACAGATTGGTCTTCTATACTTGTGACAAGTATGGAGTATTTTGTTTCCTGCATCAATAACCGTGTTATTGTCTGTCCGAGGAGTCCATTCCCGCCGGTAATCAGAATACGTTTCATTCGGCCTCATTCATCGTTTCATCCGATAATTGTTGCAGATTATCTGAACCAGATAGTAGTGCTTTCCGGGCTGCAACCCGATTTGCATATTTTGTCGCGGCAACTATGTCGCCTGAGTTACCATAATGATATAAACAGGCAGCACCGTATACATCCCCACATCCTGTTGGATCGACATCCGACAGGCCGGGAACATTGTTCGATCTGTTGCGAAGTGCAATACCCGGTATTTCCTGATCCAAAACTTTCTTTTTTTCAGTATAATAAACATGAACTCCCCGTTCTCCGCGGGTAATAATCATCGCAGACGGCCCGAGCGACATCATGAGTTTTGCAAGTTGCAATTCCGAGAGCCGTTCGACTGTCAGTGTACTGGCTTCGAGTTCGCTCATCTGGATAATATTCGCCTGGAAGGCCCACCGCCGCCAATCCACCATCGGGCGCCTGAAGCGTTTATTATTCTCATCGATGCCAAGCGTCATACTGTGAAAATCCAAATATACCGGGACATTCCGCGATCGTTTTTCATCATTGATCATATACAACACATCAAATGTTATATCAAACCCCGATACCATATTGACAAGTACTGCATCCGAACGTTTCATAAACGGTTCGACAGCACTGACCGGAATTGGAGGTGCTATATGCTCGCTACACTCAATTCGCTCACCGGCTTCGTCGTAAAATAATTTCACGGTATTCGTCGGATGATCTAATGTAAATATTCCATCGGTAAGTATATTCGAATATGCCGAGATTTTCGAGTAGAGTTCTTCTTCACGATCTATTCCGACACCAAACACCGGAATTATTGTATGATCATTTCCGGCAATAGCTGCCAGTGAAGCAACTGTATAGTATATTCCCCCGAACCCGGTCACGGGATCCTGACCACCGATGTTTATCTCATCATAACAGAGATGACCGATAACAAGAAAGTTCATATTTATTCTCAAGGTAATTACAATTTATTTTATCTCTATATATTGATAAATTTACACTTCAATATCAAGCGGGTTGCATATTGTTTTAGATTTATTGATATTGGTATCATTATTTTTACAATCAATACCTGTAATAATCCTTCCGAAACTAACGGATGTCATGAAAGCTGCTTTTGTAACGAGATACGGTGGTCCGGATGTATTTAAAATACAAGACACCGATACCCCGAAACCGGGACCGGACCAGATTCAAATACAAGTTAGGGCAATCGGATTAAACTTTGCCGATGTTCTAATGCGAACGGGAATATATCCGAACACACCGAAACCACCCTTTATACCGGGAATGGAGTTTTCGGGGATTGTTTCGGAGTGCGGTTCGAATGTAACGTCCCTGAAACCGGGCGACCGCGTTATGGGATATAGCCGCACCGGCAGCCATGCTGAATACGTTGTGGTCAATCAAAAAATGGCCGGGCAAATACCCGAATCGATGAGTTTTGAAGAAGCTGCATCGTTTCTTATTATTTATCTTACGGCGTACCACGGCTTGTTTACCCTGGGTAAACTTCAGCCAAACGAAAAGGTGCTCGTCCATGCTGCAGCCGGCGGCGTCGGTTTAGCTGTCATTCAACTTGCGAAACACTATAATGCCGAGGTTTTCGGCACCGTTGGTTCGGAATTCAAACGCAGTATTGTAAAAGAGCAGGGTTTAGACCATTGTATAAATTACTCAACAGAAAATTTTGCTGCGGCTATCAAACAAATTACAAACGACTATGGCGTTGATGTCATTATGGATGCTGTGGGTGGACGGGTATTCAGACCGGGCTGGAAGCTGCTTGCACCGATGGGCCGCTACATCATTTACGGGGTTGCTGACGCAATGACAAAAAATTCCTTCAGCTATCTGCGTGCGAGTAAGTCATTGCTCACAATGCCTCCTATTTTATTGACTTCGCTTATTTCATCCAATAAAACCATAGCCGGATTTAATCTATCCACATTAACTGGCAAGGCGGACTATCTTCGCAGAGTTACGAGCGAATTACTTGATCTCTATTCCAATGGAGTAGTTAAACCGGTTATCGGTAAAGTCTTTCCGTTTGAGAAAATTATTGATGCCCACGCACATCTGCAAAAACGTGAAAGCGTAGGCAAAGTCGTCGTAACAATTGATCATGCATGAAAACATTCTCGTATTACGCATATAATCTTCTTGTATATCCTCTGTTGATTGTTATCGCACGTGTAGCTTCAATCTTTAACAGAAAATTACGCGACGGTTTCCGGGACAGAGCACAATTATTCGATACACTCGATACATCGCTCAGGAACATTCAATCCGGAAGTCCGCGAGTCTGGTTTCATGTTTCGTCACTTGGTGAATTCGAGCAGGCAAAGCCGATTATTCAAACTGTGAAAACCACCTATCCGAACGGCACAATAATTGTGTCGTTTTTCTCCCCCTCGGGCTATCGTCACTCACAAGATTATAAATTCGCCGACATTATATCATATATGCCTCCCGACAGCCGCCGTCTTGCCAGAAAGTTCATTAAACGAATCAAACCCGATGCAGCGGTTTTTATCAGATATGATATCTGGCCGAATCATATCTGGGCTCTGACTGAAGCGAAAATTCCGTTCCTTCTTTCAAGTGCAACGATGCGTGAAAAATCAATACGAATGTCGCCGCTGCTTCGTCCATTCCATCGTCAACTGTTCGATCTATTCACCGCTATATTAACTATTACCGATTACGATGCACGGCAATTCAAACGTTTCGGCTTGAGCGTGCCGGTTATTGAAGAAGTAGGTGATACACGATATGACCAGGTATTGGAAAGAAGCAAAGCAGCACAGGATATTGAATTACTTCCCGGGGGATTTACCCGCCGTAAAAAGGTGTTGGTCATCGGTAGTAGCTGGCAGGAAGATGAGGAACACCTTATTCCAACTTTGAAGAAACTATATAAAGAGGAAAAAAATCTTTTGACCATTCTCGCTCCCCACGAACCAACCCAGCAGTATCTTGAACGTCTTGAAAAGCAACTTGGTAACGAAATATCTAATATACGTTTTTCTCATATCAATAATTACAATAGAGAAAAACTAATTATTGTCGATAGTGTTGGAATATTGTTAACATTATATAAATATGCACATGTTGCATATATTGGTGGTGGTTTTAAATCAAGCGTGCACAATGTGCTTGAAGCGGCGGTGTACGGTATTCCGGTAATCTTCGGTCCGAAACACACAAACTCGCAGGAAGCCGTCGAGCTTGCCCGGAAACGAGGTGGCTTTTGCGTACATGATGAACAGTCAATGCACGCAATATTACAGAGATTGTTTGCAGATTCCAGATTCCGTAAAGAAACAGGTGCAGTGTGCAAGCAACTGGTTAAACAGAATGCCGGTGCAACCGGCAGAATTATGCGGCATTTGAGGAAAAGTATAGAATAGTTATTAGTTAATTGAAATGCGGCACTGAAACAAAACAACATATGAACGGTACAAGAATAGCATACTTCGACACCATCGCCGGAATCAGCGGGGATATGACGCTCGGTGCACTCATCGATGCCGGCGTACCAATTGAACATATTAAAAGCGAACTTGCAAAGCTGGATCTGCCAGGGTACAACCTGTCGGTTAAACATGTGCAACAAAACGGTATTACCAGTATCAAGCTGGATGTCGAATTAGAAAAAGAAGACAAACAGCACCGGCACTATTCCGACATAAAAAACCTTATTGAGTCGAACGGTCTCCCAAAGAAGGTCAAAGATAATTCAATAGCGATCTTTCTAACCCTTGCACAAGCCGAGGCAAAAGTACATTCTATACCCATCGATAAGATCCATTTTCATGAGGTCGGCGCGGTGGATTCAATTGTCGATATTGTCGGTACTGCGATTTGTCTCGATTATCTCGGAATCGATAGTATTTACTCCTCACCGGTTAAAACCGGTGCAAGCTCCACCATTAAAAGTGCACACGGGATCATACCAACTCCCGCACCCGCAACGATGGAAATATTGCGCGGATATCCGGTTGTTTTTTCGGACATTCCCGGTGAGTTAACCACCCCGACAGGTGCCGCGATTATAAAAACACTTTCACGCGGTATGCTCACAATGGAAAACATTATTATCGATACTATCGGATATGGCTCCGGAACGAAGCGTTTTGAAAAACTTCCGAACCTTTTGCGGGTCGTAACCGGCACATTACAATCAGTTGCACCGGAAGAAGATATCATGGTTGTGGAAGCAAATATCGACGATATGAACCCCGAACTTTACCCATACGTACTTGAAAAACTACTCGCTGCCGGTGCCCGTGACGCATTTGTAACCCCTGTCATCATGAAAAAAGGCCGGCCGGGATCGATGGTAACGGTATTGTGTACAACCGCGACGCTGGACCGGATTATAAAACTATTGCTTGTCGAAACTACAACACTTGGTGTTCGTTACCAACAGATGCGGAGGAAAATCCTCAAACGCGACATAAAAACCGTCGATACCGAGTTCGGACCGGTCAAAATGAAAACTGTAGAGGTCGACGGTCGTGAATACACCAGACCGGAATTTGAAGAGTGTAAAAGAATCGCAGAAGAAAAAAATCTTCCGCTTATTGAAGTATATAGAAGATTGGGAAACTAATAGTATGGCAAAATGATT
>SL_3KL_010_SEDDRAFT_10001094_pt1 | contig 24187 bp, 22 predicted proteins | sample SodLakKL_010_SED_2_FD_10381 | JGI IMG/M metagenome (IMG submission 10381) | reverse complement strand
TTGATCCCGGTTTCCGAGCACTGCCCGAAATGGCTGTGCGGGCGTCACCGCTCACTGGCCGTTCGCCAGTCGGCCCATCCGCTGTGTCACGAGCTCTGCCAAGCTCTGGACACGCCGCTGGTCTCGACCTCTGCCAATCGTTCCGGTGAATCTCCGGCCCTGAGCGCAGCCGAGGCCCGGGCCATGTTTGCCGACCAGGTGGATCTGATCATCGATGCACCGCTAGGCGATGCCGCACGGCCGTCGAGTATTCGCGACCTGTTGTCGGGAAACAGGTTGAGATAACAGGTGGACTTACCCCTGATCCCTGACCCCTTCCGAACATGGCAATCTCTGTGTACCCTATCCAATCCCTGTGACTCATCCATCCTGAACGCCCCGCCCCATGACAAACACCAACCCCATCATCGACCAGGTTTCGGAATACCTGACCGGACTGCAGGACCGCCTGTGCCAGGCCTTCGAGGAAAGTGACGGCCAGGCCCGCTTCCACCAGGACCGCTGGGACCGTCCGGAGGGCGGGGGCGGTCGAACGCGTGTCCTGGAAGGCGGGGCAGTATTCGAGAAAGGGGGCGTGAATTTTTCACATGTTCACGGCGACGCCCTGCCCCCGGCGGCCAGCGCGCGACGACCGGAACTGGCCGGACGCGGCTTTCAGGCGCTGGGCGTCTCGGTGGTCATGCACCCGGTCAATCCCTACGTGCCGACCAGTCACGCCAACGTGCGCTTTTTCATCGCCGAAAAGGACAATGCAGAACCCGTCTGGTGGTTCGGCGGCGGCTTTGATCTGACCCCGTATTATCCGTTCGACAGCGACTGTGAACACTGGCATCGCACCGCCCACGACCTGTGCCAGCCTTTTGGCGACCAGGTCTACGCCGAGCACAAGAAGTGGTGCGATGAGTACTTTTATCTCAAGCACCGAGATGAAACCCGCGGGATTGGCGGATTGTTCTTCGATGACCTCAACGAATGGGGATTCGAGCAAAGCTTTGCCTACATGCGTGCCGTCGGCAACGGCTATCTGGATGCCTATCGGCCGATCGTGGACAAGCGCAAGCACACCGAGTACGGCAAGCGCGAAATCGATTTCCAACGCTACCGGCGCGGACGTTATGTCGAGTTCAACCTGGTCTACGACCGCGGCACCCTGTTCGGGCTGCAGTCCGGCGGGCGCACCGAGTCCATCCTGATGTCACTACCGGCCGTGGCCCATTGGCGCTATGACTGGCAACCCGGCGCCGGCACCGCCGAAGCGCGCCTGGCCGAATACCTGAAACCTCGCGACTGGATCGCTCCCTGAGCCACCGTGATGCAGACCATGCACCTGTCTGAATGGGCCCGAGTGGCCATCGTGGCCGGTGGCCTGGCGTTACTGTCAGGTTGCGCGGTGCTGGATGAGCTGGCCACAAGCGGCGAAGCCAGCAACAACGAAACGCGCATTGCTGCCGGCTTGCGAGAGGCCCTGCAGATCGGCAGCGAGCGGGCCGTCGACCGGGTCGGCCGCGTTGACGGCTACCTGGCCAACGAGATGATCCGCATCGGTCTGCCCGAGTCCATTCGCTCGGCCGCCGATCGCCTGCGCCAGGTGGGTCTGGGACGCCAGGTCGACCAGCTCGAGGTCGCCATGAACCGGGCCGCCGAAACCGCCGCCGAGGAAGCGGTCACCCTGTTTCGAGAGGCGATCTCCGGAATGCGACCTGCCGATGTCATGGCGGTGTTTCGGGGCGGGGACGATGCCGCCACCCGCTATCTTCGGAACCAGTCCGAGACCCGTCTGCGCCAACGTTACCAGCCCATCGTGCGGCGTCATCTTGACCAGGTTCAGGGCCTGGATTACTACCGCGAAATCGCCGAGCGCTGGAACCGTTTGCCGATGGTCGATCCGCTGGAGGTCGACCTGGAAGCCCATGTCACCAACCACGCCCTGGACGGCCTGTTCCTGGTTCTGGCCGAAGAGGAACGCCGCATTCGATCCGACCCGGTGGCCCGAACCACCGAACTCTTGCGCGAAGTCTTCGGTCGCGGTTGACTGTTATTAACCCGGCAGGTATGTAGATCACATTCAGCCGGGTTAACACTTGCGCTTGAAGGCCTTGACCATCTTGTCGACCGCCGGTTTGGCCTGAAAGCGACCTTGAATGGTCGGAGTGATGTGGTCGTGCTTGCGTTGCTGGACAAGATGGGCCAGTTCATGTGCGAGCAGTTCCAGCCCCTCACTGGATGACGGGTTGAATTGACCCGGCGCAAAGTGGATGTGCTCGCCCTTGGCGAATGCCTTGGCGCCAACCGCGTTCGGCAGATGCGAGTTGGGATGACATCGCACGTTGGAAAAATCGTGCCCGAACGCTCTCTCCACCTTGGCCTTGATATGGGCCGGCATGGGCTTTCCTCCGCTTTCACTCATTTCATGCTCCTCCTCGTTGACGCTCGACCTCAATCAGCATACAGACTTATGGGGGCTCTGAACAACCCTTCGCGCGGGCTGGCAGCCCGGCTGAATGCGACCTGCATGCCCAATGGGCAGGATTCGGGTTGCCGCCCGGCATCGGGTTCCCGTAGGCTGGAATTCGTCCGTCGTATCGACCCCGCTCCATGCTCATGAACGACTATCAGCGCATCGAAAAGGCCATCCGGTATCTGGATGAAAACTTTCGTGACCAACCCGGTGTCGACAAAGTCGCCGCGCATGTCGGTGTCTCGGTGTCTCACTTTCATCGTCTTTTTCAGCGTTGGGCCGGGATCACGCCGAAGCGCTTTCTCGAGTATGTGACTGCATCCCATGCACGCCGACTGCTGGCCGAATCCCGACCGGTCATGGAGGCGGCCTGGCAAAGCGGGCTATCCGGCGGCAGCCGGCTGCACGATCTGTTCGTCGGCCTGGAAGGGGTCACGCCGGGACAGATCCAGCGTGGCGGTGATGGCCTGACCCTGCAATGGGGCATTCATGACAGCCCCTTTGGTCCATGCCTGCTGGCTTCGAGCGAGCGAGGGATCAGCGTATTGCGATTCATTGCCGACGATGAATCCGAAACGGCTGTGGCCATGATGCGGCGGCAGTGGCCCAGGGCACGGCTGTCACGGGATCAGGCGCGGACCGCTCCTGCCATGGACCAGGTCGTTGCCGCCCTGGCCGACGGTCAGACCCGGGGGCTGCGCGTTCACGTGCAAGGCACGAATTTCCAGGTTCGGGTGTGGTCCGCCCTGCTGGCCATTCCGCCCGGACGGGTGGTCAGTTACGGACAGGTGGCGGCCGCCATCGGGCGAGCGGAAGCGGTTCGCGCCACCGGCACCGCAGTGGGCGCCAATCCGGTCGCATTGCTGATCCCCTGCCATCGCGTGCTGCGCGCCTCGGGGAATTTCGGGATGTATGCCGGAGGGCCGCAACGAAAACGCGCCATCCTGGCCTGGGAGCGCGCGATCACCGATGTCGCCGGTGAAAATCCTGGCGTCCCCAGTACAGAATGAGTCCCAGACCGAACAACATACCGCCCAGATGCGCAAAATGTGCGATACCCGGCATGGCGCCGGTCATGCCGAAGATCAGGGTCAGCACCCCGTAACCGATGACAAACCACTTGGCTTTCATCGGAATGGGCGGAATCAGCAGCATGATCATGTTGTTGGGATACATCATGCCGAACGCCAGCAGCAGGCCGAACACGGCGCCGGAGGCGCCAATGGTCGGGTACACCTCGCCAGTCAGGGCGGCCACCGTGAGCTGAACCAGCCCGGCGCCGACCATGCAGAAGAAATAGAAGATCAGGAAGCGCCGCGTACCCCAGGCACGCTCGATCGGTACGCCGAACATGTACAGGGCAAACATGTTGAAAAACAGGTGTGCCAGCCCGCCGTGCAGAAATCCATAGCTGATCAATTGCCAGGGCGCAAACGCCACCTCGTATTGCGCCCAGGACGGATCGGCCGCGGTCGCCAGCGGCCACAACGCAAAGACCCGAAGCGCTTCGTTCATATTGGCCATTTGCAGAAAATAGGCCGCCACGGTCACGCCAAGAACGACCCAGGCCGCCGACAGTCCGCCGCGTTGTGGCATGCGGGCGCTCACGGCAAACTCTCCATGGCTTCCTCGACACCATCCCAGCCATCCAGCGGTGGGCGGCGCCCCTGGAATACCTCGCGCAACTGGCGAACGTCCGCTTGGTCGAGTCCGGACTGCCGATCTCCCCACTGTTCGAGCATGAATGCCACGACCTTGGAAATATCCTCATCGGAGACATGCTGCATGGGTGGCATGTAACCGCGATAGGTGCGTCCGGCCACCTCGATTTCACCGCGCAGCCCATAGAGAATGATCATCGCCAATGCCTCATCCGGTAATTCCAGCCACTCGGACCCGGCCAGTGGCGGAAACGACGGGGGTTTGCCTTCTCCGGCATTGCCGTGACACGAGGCACACCAGCGAAGATACGGCTCCTGCCCCGGCGCCAGCTCTTCCGGAATGGAGTCCCCGTTGCCGCATCCGACCATTGAAACGGTCACGACCAGCAATGCCGAAAGCCACGTCCACCGGGTGGTGCGATTACAATGACGGCTAATCTTCAAAGCGTTTTCATCCTCATGTCGATGTGTCGAGTCACCGTTTATGCCGCTTCCAGCCAGGCACTGGACGGCCACTATATCAGCGCCGCCCACCGTCTGGGCCAGGTGCTTGCGCGCGCCGGTTTCGAGATTGTCTACGGCGGTGGCGCGCACGGTCTGATGGGCGCCATGGCCGATGCCGCATTGGCCGAGGGTGGCGAAGTTCACGGGGTGATCCCCGAGTTTCTGACTCACGTCGAGTGCGGTCACCAGAAACTGGCCTCGCTCGAGGTGGTCCCGGACATGCACACCCGCAAGTCCCGAATGCTTGAGCGCAGCGACGCGGTGATCGCCTTGCCCGGCGGCTGCGGGACCTTCGAGGAACTGTTCGAGGCCATGACGCTCAAGCGCCTTGGACAATTTCTCGGACCGATCATTCTGGTCAACACGAATCGATATTATGACACCATGATGCAGATGCTTCGTCACAGCGTGCAAGAGCGTTTCATGAACCGGATCCACCTGCGCATGTGGCGCCTGGTCGATGAACCCGAACAGGTTCCGGACGCCCTGGGGGAAGCGCCGAAATGGTCAGCATCCCGGATCAAGCAGGCAGCCGTGACCGGAGAGGTCTCTTGAGCGAGCGGGCTCGGATTCGCCGAGTCGGTTTTTCGGCCGGACTGCGCTGGTTGCCGGCCGGCGCGGAGTTACTGTTTGCCGGTCTCGGACCCTTGGCCGGGCTGGCCTCACTGTGGCTGCTGATTTCACTGATCGCGGTTGTCATTCCGGTCATCGGACAGTTGTTTCTGGTGCTGTTGACGCCCATGCTGACGGCCGGCGTACTGGTCGGCTACGACCAGGTGCGGCGAGGCCAGGCGCCACCGCCATTCACCCTGTTTGCCGGCTGGAAGGAACCATCCGCGAGATCCGGCTTGCTGGTCATCGGCGCCTGGAGCATCGCCGGCTCGATGCTGGCGGCCGGCGTGTTCATCGGCTGGCTCGGCAGTCAGATATCACCCGAGGAACTCGAAGCCGCCATGGAGTCGCCGGAAACCCTGGTTCAGGCGCTCGAAGGCGTCTCTCTGGGTGGCGGCTTGCTCATGTCCGGATCGATTTTCGCCCTTGTGCTGGCCGCCATTTACTTCGCCATTCCGCTGGTCATGTTCAACCGCTGGCCAACCATGGCCTCGCTGTTGACCAGCATCAAGGCGGTGGTCGTGAACTGGGCGGCCTTTCTGGGATTCGGGCTGGCGTTCATGGCGGTGGCCGCCGGACTGGGCCTGATCCTGGTGCTGATCAGCGTGCTGACAATGGCCCTGGGTCAGTTCGGCGTCATTGCCGGCCAGGTCGTCATCCTGATTGCAACCATGTTCATGCAGATGCTCATGGCCGGAGGGCAATACGTCGCCTTTTGCCAGGTATTCGGATTCGGCGGCGACGATGAATCGCCATCCGACGACAGCCAATTGATGGCCTGAACTACGCCCGGCGGCGAAGCGAAAAACAGGCCAGCCCCAGCATCAACGTCATCAATGCCAGCAGCGCCGGCATGGACAAGGTCGGTACGGGAACCGTGGAGTCGTCTTCGGGATCAATCGGCCCGGGCTCTCCCAGGGTCTGGCAATTGGCATTCGGGAAAATAGCCACTGATTCCACGCCAACCAGGGTTTCGGCCACCTTTTCGGCCTGGCCGGTATGTGGATCGATACGCAGGATTTCACTCGGGAAATCTCCATCGCTGACCGCGCGTCGATCAGTGATCGCCCACAGCACGCCGTCCTCGTCGAAGGCCAGGCCGGCGTTGTTGTAAGGGCTGACCTCGGGACCGAGGGGACCGATCAAATCGGCAGTGGCATTGTCCAGGTCGATCGTGTACAGGCTGCGTTCGCCGGAAGCACCATTGCCGCCGCCCCCGGTGGTGATCCCGAATGCCTGATCTCCAATACTGGCAATATCCGTGATCGGCGCCCCGAGCGAACCGGCCTCGCCGATCAGGGTCAGACGTCCGCTGTCCATGTCGGCACTGTAAAGGGACTGCTGGATATCGGAGACCACAAAAGCGTTACCGTCGCAATCGAAGGTCATGCCGAAATCCATGGGTTGCTGCAGCGACAGGCGCATGTTGTGGCGATTGGCCACACCGCCAACGGGAACGCCCATGCCCGAAACCTGGCTGACTCGAACCAGGGTTTTGGATTCGTCATCGGCGCCGTAGAGCGTACCATCGGGCGCAAACGCCAGGGCTTCGAGGTCCAGGTAGCCGGTCCAGCCGACATACTCGTGTGCGCCACTGGAAAGATTGATTCTCCACAGGGCGTTGACCTGCATGGAATCGGGATGATCCCCTCGGGAATTGACGCCGTAGGCGGTCGGCTGCGCCCATAGCTGGGCACTGACCGAAATCATCACGGTCAGCAAAACACACCAGGACAGTGGCGTGATCCAGCGCATTCTAGATTCTCTTGTTCATCAATCCGACAGGTCCAAGCATATCAGAAAGTGCGAATCACTGACAGCGACCGGACTCAGGGGGTGAAACCATCGAACCGGCCATCACGAGGCGACGGTAGAATATGATCCACACCCTGAAGAAGACACCTCATGTCGTTCGATGAAAAAAAGCTGATTTCGAGTCGCACCGAGGCCACCGAAGTACCTGGCCACGCGCATCCACCCCGTGCGGGCATTCTGATGGTCAATCTGGGTACCCCGGAGGCGCCGACGGCCAAGGCGTTGCGCCCCTATCTGAAGCAGTTTCTGGGCGACCCGCGCGTGGTCGAGGTACCACGCCCGATCTGGTGGCTGATTTTGCATGGCATCATCCTGCCCTTCCGGGCGCCGCGCTCGGCCAAGGCCTATGCAAGTGTCTGGACAGACGAAGGCTCACCATTGCTGGTCAACAATCGCAAGCTTGCGCACAAGCTGCAGTCGCACCTCGACAAGACCATGCCGCGGGTCGACGTGATGCTGGCGATGACCTATGGCCAGCCCTCGATTGACCGGGCCATCGATCGGTTGCGCGAGGCCAACATCCAACGTCTGCTGGTGCTGCCGATGTATCCGCAGTACTCGGCAACAACCACCGCCGCGGTATTTGACAGTGTCACGCGCTCCCTGAGTCGCATGCGCTGGCTGCCGGAAGTGCGTTTCATCAATGACTATCATCATGAACCGGCCTGGCTGGACGCCATGGCCGGCTCGATTCGAGACTTTCAGAACCGGCACGGCCAACCCGACAAGCTGCTGTTTTCCTTCCACGGCATTCCACGCCGCAACCTGATGGCCGGCGATCCGTATTACTGTCAGTGTCAGGCCAGCGCACGCCAGATTGCCGATCGCCTGGATCTTGGGGCAAGCGACTGGCAGGTTTCATTTCAGTCCCGGCTGGGACGGGCCGAGTGGCTCAAGCCATATACCGACAAGACCTTGCAGGGCCTGGCCGCCAAAGGGGTCAAGCGCGTTCAGGTGGTCTGCCCGGGCTTTTCCATCGACTGCCTGGAGACCCTTGAAGAAATCGCCATGGAAAACCGCGATGAGTTCGTCCACGCCGGCGGCGAAAAGCTCGAATACATCCCCTGCCTCAATGACAGCGACGATCACGTCAAACTGCTTGCCGACCTGTGCCGCAAGCACGGCCAGGGCTGGGTGGAGTTTTCCGGCGGCCGGGCCGTCGGCGATGAGCAAATCGACGAACGCCTCAAACGTGTCGAACGAGCCGCCGAGGACCTGGGTCTGGAGTAGATTTCCGATCCATGTCGGGGAAGATTTCCGATGTGGCGGCTGATTTAGGCAGTTATCCTTGAGCTCGGATTCAACTTTTGATTGGGCTGAGCATGGACCAGGCCGCTATCGCCCCGACTTCTTCTGATCCGCTGGACATACTGCAACGGGTATTCGGCTACGAGCGCTTCCGTGGCCGCCAGCGCGAAATCATCGATGCCCTGATTGCCGGTGACAATGCACTGGTGCTGATGCCCACCGGCGGTGGAAAATCGCTGTGCTACCAGATCCCGGCAATGATCCGAAGCGGCACTGCCGTGGTCGTCTCACCGCTGATCGCCCTGATGCGCGACCAGGTGGAAGCGCTCAAGCACCATGGCGTGAACGCGGCCGTGCTCAACTCCAGTCTCGATCCGGCCTCGCGTCGCCAGGTCGAAGAGGATCTGGCCGTCGGTCGGCTTGACCTGATCTACATTGCGCCGGAATCGCTGTTGCGCGAGACCACCCTGCGCATGCTGGACTCGATCAGCCTGTGCCTGTTCGCCATCGACGAGGCGCATTGCGTGTCCCAGTGGGGGCACGATTTCAGGCCGGAGTATCTCAAGCTGGATGTGCTGGCCGAGCGTTTTCCCCGCGTTCCCCGCATCGCCCTGACGGCAACCGCCGACGATCGCACCCGAATCGAGATCGGAAAGCGATTACTGGCCGATGGCGCGCGCACCTTCATCGACAGTTTCGACCGCCCCAATCTTCGCTACCGGGTCGGGCTGAAGAACAATCCCCGCCAGCAATTGCTGGCCTTTGTCCAGAACGAACATCGCGGCCACTCGGGCATTGTCTACTGCTTTTCGCGCAAGCGCGCCGAAGACACGGCCGCCTGGCTGGAGGCCAACGGACTGACCGCCCTGCCCTATCATGCCGGCCTGAACGCCGAGCAACGCCAGCACCACCAGGATCGCTTCATCAGCGAGGACGGCATCATCATCTGCGCGACCGTCGCCTTCGGCATGGGCATCGACAAGCCCGATGTGCGCTTCGTCGCCCACCTGGATCTGCCCAAGAGCATCGAGGCCTATTACCAGGAAACCGGCCGGGCCGGGCGCGACGGCCTGCCGGCCGATGCCTGGATGGTCTACGGCCTGTCCGACATCATGCAGATCCGTCAGTTGCTGGCCCAGTCCAGCGCCGACGACCGCCAGCAACGCCTGGAGCGTGAACGCCTGGAAGCGTTGCTGGCCTACTGCGAGGCGGCCGGTTGCCGACGCCCGGTGCTGCTCAATTATTTCGAGGAACAACATGCCGGCGACTGTGGCCACTGCGACAACTGTCTCGACCCACCCGAAACCTGGGACGCCACCGAGGCGGCGCGCATGGCCTTGTCATGCGTGTATCGCACCGGCCAGCGTTTCGGCGCCACTCATGTCATCGATGTCCTGCTCGGCAAGACCACCGACAAGATCCGCCAATTCGGGCATGATCGCCTGAGCACCTACGGTATCGGCGCCGAGCTGGACAAGAAGACCTGGCACTCCGTCCTGCGCCAGTTGCTCGCCCTGGGTTATCTGCAACCCCATCCGGACGGCCACGGGGGCATGCAACTGGGTGCGGACTGCCGCGCGTTGCTGCGCGGTGAAAAACAACTGGTGCTGCGCCGCGACACCATCCCGGCCACCCGCCAGCGCAAGACCCGGCCCACCGTCGAGGTAGATACCGAATCGCCATCCTGGCAGGCATTGCGCGAGTGGCGCCTGATGACCGCGCGAGAAGAAGAGGTCCCGCCCTACGTCATCTTCCACGACGCCACCCTGGCCGCGATCATCGATGCCTGGCCGGAAACCCTGGAGGAACTGGCCGAGATCAGCGGCGTGGGGCGGCACAAGCTGGACAAGTATGGGGAGGAGGTGTTGACGGTGTTGGCGGGGGTGGAGAAGGCGGGTGATACGGCTAAGGGGTGAAGGGGTTAAGGGGAAAAAGGGCATCAGGAGGGGGCCGGTTTACGGTTTACGGTTTGCGGTTTGCGAGAAAGGCTCGAGGTTCAGGGGGCATGAGTCAGGGGGGAAATCGGTGCTGACTCGGTGGATCAGGGTCCACGGCATCGACCGGATTGTTCGCACCAGCCGACACTTCCATACTTTGCAAATTCGTGTCCGGTTTTTTCGACTTTTTTCGTAGATAGAGTAGATACCGGGGGATGTTTCGCTCGCGAGTTGATTCATAACCTTTACCGAGACCCTTTATGCCGATGGAGGAGTAGTCGAAAAATGCGTAATCTGTATCGAGGACTGACGGTTTGCCTGCTGATGCTGTCTGCGACCGCTCTGGCGCAACAGGATTTGTGGGTTCACGTTAATGGCAATGACTCGGGCAACGACTGCACTTTCGTGGGCACGCCATGCCAGACGGTGAACCATGCGATAGGCCAGTCCAGCAACGGCGACACCATTAACATGGGGAGCGGCGAGTTTACTGAAACAGTCTCGACCGGCAATCGCGTATTAACCTTCAGGGGGCAGAGTGCCGGTCCGGGTGGAACGATATTACAGGCGCACGAGGATGGCTGGGAACAGGCCACCAACCGGGTGCTCACTGTTGGCACCGGCGCCAATATTACAGTCGAAAACCTGTGGATTCGACATGGGAATTCAGACAACTCTGGCGGTGGCATTTTTGTGATTGATTCGGAACTGACGATGATTGATAGCCGGGTAAGCGACAATCGGGCCATTGACTCCCCTGGCGGTGGTTTCTTCCTCATTTCCGGTTCAACACTGACGCTGGAGAACACGGTGGTTCGTGACAACCAGGCAGACAATCGCGGCGGTGGGATTGATTTAGTCGGCAGCAGTGTTGTGACGGTTTCCAAGGGTTCCGAGATTGTCGACAACCAGAGTGGTGATATCGGCGGCGGCATCTTCGCCGGGGGCGGCACAACGCTCACCATCTCCGAAAGCGTCATTTCCGGGAACGAGTCCGGCGACAATGGCGGAGGAATTTCCGCCGGAAACCCGAGCGGAAACGCTCCCAGCGAATTCCAGATCGTTGACAGCGTGATTTCGTCCAATACTTCGGGATCTGACGGAGGCGGCATCTGGAGTCGGGGCGACCTGGAGATCCAGCGCACCGAGATCGCCGACAATGTGGCCGAGGGCTTGGGCGGCGGAATTACAATGGCTTTCAGTAGTCAGGCGCGCATCAACCGCTCGACCATCTGAGGTAACTACGGAAGTGGCCAGGGCGGTGGCATTTATGTGGGCGGTCTGTCCAGTCTTGACCTGATCAACTCCACTGTCAGTGGCAATAACGCCGCCACTGGCGCCGGCATCGGAGTCCACCCAAACGGCAACGGCCCACTAATGCTCGCCAATACCACCATTGCTTACAATGAAGCGCATACCGGCGGAGCCGCCGCCGTCAACTTCCCGGCGGGTAGTGCGCCCGACATTGATGTCAGAAACACGATTATCGCTGATCAGAGAGGCAATACCGTTAACTGTGATAATCATGCCGTATCGGCGGGCAATAATCTGAGCAGTGATTCGACTTGCAATTTCACCGAACCCGGCGATATTACCAACGGCAACGCCGCACTTCTGCCGCTATTTGACAACGATGGCCCGACTCTGACCCACGGTTTGCTGCCCAGCAGTGATGCCATCGAAGCTGGCGACCCGGCCTCTTGTGCCGGGCCGAACGTCACCAATATTGACCAGCGAGGCGTTATAAGGCCGCAAGGGCCGCAGTGCGATATCGGAGCTGTCGAGTACAACGGGCTTGTCTTCCAAATCGCCACCCACTATCTGGATGACGGCACATTGGAAGCACCATACAGCCAGATATTGTCGGCTGTCGGTGGAACGACATTACTTACCTGGGTTGTTAGTTCAGGCCAGTTGCCGGATGGATTTTCACTGGACTTCTCCACCGGCGAAATCAGCGGTGTTCCACAGCTGGTTGGCGAGTTTGAATTCACTGTGAGCGTGAATGACCAATTTAATTCCGCTGAACGTGATTTCAGCATTACGATCGTCGGTGGTGAGATCTTCCAGGATCGCTTTGAAGAGTGAAGTGGATAAAGGGGGTAGCCGGAGAAGTGGCCTGGAAGATCCTGCGCGAACGACCTACCTGACGACCCAATTCAATCCGGAACTGACCTGAACCAGCACTGCCAGGTGTTGGAATCGGTGCTGATTTCGGACTACTGACTACTGACCACCGACTACTGCCCTCCGACCTCCGTCTACCGAACACCACCCCCCAACTCGAACCGATCGGAAAATATCGTCCAATCCATCTCCAGCGCAGCCGGCGCGACCACCAGGTGCTGGCGCAGGTCGTTGCTGCTGATCGACTGGTTCTGGTCGACGTCGATGAACAGAGAGGCATGAACGTCATAGGGGCCTTCGGCGGCATCACTTGGGATGTCGAAGCTGCGTGAGACCGTCGAGCTGCCCGGGGGGAGGCTGATCGGCTGGTCGTTGTCTGGGTCGTCGATGAAGGGTTCGGGGGGTTGGCGCAGGCTGGCGCCGATCAGGACATGCTCGTGGGTTTCGGCAGCCAGGTTGCGGACATCGAGTTCCAGGGTGATGGACGCACCGGGGCCGGCGGTCTCCGGCAGGACTCGGACCGCATCGATGACCAGCACCTGCGAGATGAAGGCGTTGCGCAAGTCCTCACCATCGCCGCCGGCGTTGTAGTAGAGGTCCAATTGCCATTTCCAGTTTCGTGGCGGGCTTTCCAATGTCCAGAAGTGATTGCCCCACTGGCTCATGCCACGGCCATGACCGAAGCAACTTTCGCCGGCGCTGGGCGGGTCGTCCAGGCACGGCCACCCGGTCGATGGCGAACCGGCCTGGCCGTCCTGACAGGCACACTCCCCGGATTCGACATCGCAATCCTGATTGGTACAGCTCAGGGCGCCGACCAGATTGTTATTCTGCGCCGAGTATTCGGAACGAAATACTTCCCCTGAATGAGTCAGCATCAGGCCCGCGGTGGCCGAGACGGCCTGGTTGGTGGAGGCCGCGGTCTTGGGATCATTGACCTGGCAGCAGGCCGATGAACACAGATCGTAAGCATCGTGGGCCGGCGGGTTGAATACATGCCAGGCCCCAAAGCTGCGATAGGCCACGGCCCCGGCGGCCAGCGCATCGTGCGCCCAGGAAGCAATCCATTCGTTGGGTAGGCCGCGGCGGGTGTATTCCTCCAGGCTGAACGTGCAGGCATACGGACAGGAACCGGTGCAGCATGGCTCAGTGCACCCGGCATCGGCAAACCCCACCTTGATGGTATCCGGCGGCTGATCGCCCGGCTCGCCGCGAGGCGCGATCGATTGGCGCGGGCCCGGATCGGCCTCGGGCCAGACCGGGTCATGTCCGAGCTGGCGATGAACGGGCTGCTCCCGGGAGGGGCCACCCAGTTGCACCTGAATCTGCACGCCACCGGAGGCCGCCACGACGTCGCGACTCGTCCATCCCGGGTACCCCGGTGCAGACACTTCGATCTGCAAGACCTCGGGCAGGTCATCGACCACCGGCAAAGCCGCCACATCCATCTCGAAATAGCCGTCCGCTCCACTCAAGGCTTGCGCGCCGTCATGCGCCACGCTGATTCGCGCATCGGCGACGGGTTCGAGACTCTGATGATCAGACACCCAGCCACTGATCCGCAAACGATCCGGTTCGGGCGCGACTGGAATCGCCACGGGATCGACCGGGTTCAGCATCATCGTCCAGCCACGGTGGTCCGGCGCCGGGCGCAACACGGTATGCAAGGTCTCATAGCCCGGGGCCTCGACGCGCATCACCGCCGGCTGATCGATCATCAGCATCGTGCCGCCGTCCACCTGAAAGACTTCGACAAACTCCCCCACCAGCAAGGCATCGACAACCGAGGCCACCGGCGCGACCACTTCATCCACCGCACGCAAGCTGACCTGTCCACTGACCCCCATACCGGTGCGCGCATCACGAAGCTGCAGGTCGGCCGGCTCGGCTGCCGCCACCAGGGCGGAGAAATGCAGGACGATGAAAAGCAGCGCGATTCGCATGGTGGGTGGGAGACGGGGGTCGGAGGTCGGAGGTCGGAGGTCGGAGGTCGGAGGTCTGTAGTCAGTGGTCAGTAGTCGGTGGTCGGTGGTCCGAAATCAGCACCAATCCCGAACCCGTAGACTGACCCCCGACCCCTGAATCCTGACCCCTTGTTCCTTGAGCCTTGCTCCTTGCGCCTTTTCCGGAACCGGAAACCGGAAACCGCCGCTTCAAAACATCCCCGTCTCCAACCGCGCCGCTTCACTCATCATCGACTGATTCCACGGCGGATCGAAGGTCAGGGCCACATTGACCTGGTCAATGGTCGGGATCAGCTTGACCCGGTCACGCACATCGGCCACAAGCACCTCACCCATGCCACAGCCGGGCGCGGTCAGGGTCATGGCAATATCGACATTGCGCTGGCCATTCTCGCCGCGGCTGAGCCTGCATTCGTAGATCAGGCCCAGTTCTACGATGTTGATGGGGATCTCGGGGTCATAGACGGTCTTGAGCTGGGCCCAGATCAGGTCCTCGACATCCTGGTCGGTGGCATCTTCCGGAAGATCCGGCCGCGGCGGGGGCTCGCGACCGATGGCGTCGGCATCATCACCGGCCAGACGAAACAGCCGGCCATCCACGTACAGGGTGAAACTGCCGCCCAGCGACTGGGTGATATAGCCCACCGTGCCGGCCGGCAACTCCACCTCGGCCCCCTCGGGCACCATGATGGCGTGGCAATCGCGCTCGAACTTGACCGGCGTATAGCTGTTGCTGAACATCGTCGCTGCAATACAGGATTGAATTGGTCCTTATTATATCGGGATGGTAGGGGGGTTGTTCAATTCTCGGTCATGACGGGGCGGTTTCCGGTTTCCGGTTTCCGGTTTCCGGGAAAGGCTCAAGGCTCAAGGTTCAAGATTCAAGGCGCAAGGGATCAGGGATCGGGGTCAGGGGCGGATCAGCACTACTTCGAGATCGAGCTTCAGGGACGCCCATTGCCGATCGGCGGTCAGTACCTTCAAACCTTGCTACTGCGCAAGCTTCCTTCATGATGTGCCGACTCGCGGCGTTCCCTGATCAAGGCTTCGGAGGCCAGTTCCTCCTGGTCATCGGGGCGGTAGGCGGCCAGTGATTGCTGGACACGCTCCACGGCCTGCTGCCAGGTTGAGATGCGCAGCTCGCCGTCAACCACGCGAAGATGCAACCGATCACCCGGTCGAATGCCGAGTTGTCGCCTGAGCGAAGCCGGCACGATCAGACGGCCGGACTTGTCGATGCTGGTCGATTCACTCATTCGTGGCGGATTTCCGGGAGATGCCATCATCCCATTATATGGCAGACTTTGCCTTTTTTGCCACGATGGGTCTGGGCAACTGGGGTCAGGGAAGGCAAAGGTTTAAGGTTTAAGGGTTCAGGAGTCAGGGGTCAGAGGACGGGAGACGGAAGACGGAAACTTCGGACTTCGGACTTCGGACTTCGGACTACCGACCACCGACCACCGACCACCGACTACTGACTTCCGACTTCCGACCTCTGACCTCCGACTTCCGACTTCCGACCTCTGACCTCCGACCTCCGACCTCCGACCTCCGACCTCCGACCTCCGACCTCCGACCTCCGACCTCTGACCTCTGACCTCTGACCTCCGACTTCCGACCTCTGACCTCTGACCTCCGACCTCGAACCTCCAACTTCCGACCACAGATCTCCTTCTTCCGTCTTCCGTCTTCCGTCTTCCGTCTCCCGTCTACCGTTACTCCCCCTCCAACCCCAACGCCCGCTCGGCGGCCTGGCGGGTCAACGGGTGGTAGCCGGGGCGGGCGCGTTCGTAGACTTCGATCGCCCATTCACGGCCCCAGTCGCTTTCGGCCAGGCCGGCGTACAGCGGGCGGGTGAACTTGTTGCGGCCGACTTCGAGCAGGAACTGCTCGAGGCGCTCGATGCCCGGTTCGTACTCGGCCTCGATGGTGCGCATCAACCACAGGAACAGGATCTCGTAGTTTTGCTGTTCGATCAGGGCGAACTCGCTGTCCATGGCGGACATGGTCTCGGCATCGAGTTGGTTTTCCAGCCCGATCAGAAAATGCCGCCACTGGTGAACCGACCAGTCATCGACCGGCAATTCATGGAGCTCGATGTCGCCGGCCAGCCAGCGTTCGCGCCAGTCATCGACCTGTTCGAAGGCATCCGATTCGGGCGCGATGGCGAACTCCGGCATGCCCGGCTCGTAGAGCCACTCATCGATTTCGTCCATGCTGACCCGACCGGGATGGGCCTCGACGAGGTGCTCGCGGGCGTAGTCGCGAAAGTCCTCGCTGGTGATCGACTCGAAGGCAAAGTGATCGAAATAGTCACGCAGGAAGGCATCGAAGGTTTCGCGCCCGAATCGATCCTCCAGCCAGTCCAGGAAAAATCGGCCCATGTCGTAGGGTACGCGCATGAAGGCCTGTTCCGGGTCGCGTTCGGACAGGTCGCGGACCAGTTGCCGGTCGCGCGCGTCGACCTCGGCCAGGGTGTCCTGCAAACCATCCCAGGCCAGCTTGGCCAATTGATCGCGGATTTCACTGCCGTACAGGGCCTCCATGATGCGGGCCTCGAAATAGACGGTAAACCCCTCGTTCAGCCACAGATCGCGCCAGGCGGCGTTGGTGACCAGGTTGCCCGACCAGGAATGGGCCAGCTCATGCGCGACCAGGGCCAGCAAGCTGCCGTCGCCGGCGATGATGGTCGGCGTGACATAACTCAGCCGCGGGTTCTCCATGCCGCCGAAGGGAAAACTGGGGGGTAGAACCAGCAGGTCGTAGCGACCCCAGCGATAAGGGCCGTACAGATCCTCGCCGATATTGATCATCTCTTCGAGTACGTCGAATTCCTCGGCCGCCGGCTCGATCCACTCGGGCTCGGCATAGACGCCGGAACGCGGCCCGATTTCGGCGAATTCCAGATCACCGATGGCAATCGCCATCAGGTAAGAGGGAATCGCCTCGGGCATGTGGAAGTTGTATTCCCCGGTGGCGTTGCGTTCGGCCGGATTGCCGTCGGCGCCCATCACCACCATCAGCTCGCGCGGACCACGCACCGTGGCGTCAAAGGTATAACGCACCGCCGGCGTATCCTGAAGCGGCACCCAGGTGCGGGCATAATGCGGCTGCGACTGCGAGAACATGAATGGTCGTCCCGAGGTGGTCTGCTCGGCATCCAGCCATTGCAACCCGAATGCCTCGGGTCGACTGGAATAGTCGATGCGCACCTGGCGGATCCCTTGCGGCAGCACGATCACCAGTGGACGCCCCAAATGACCATGATCCTCGCCCAGATGCCAGGAAACCGGCAGGTACTCTCCATCGGGATCGACGGCGTTGACATCATGAATATCCAGATCGCGGCTATCGAGCACCAGGCGCTGAAAACCGGGTTCGGGCCGCTCCAGGTCCAGGACCACGTGACCCGAGAGTGTTCGGCGGCTCATGTCGGCATCCAGGTCGAGGGTCATGTGAGAGACATGGACCTTTTCGTATTCGGCAAAGCTGTGCGGGTCGGTGCCGACCTCGACTTTCATATCCGGCGCCGGCTTGAGCGCTTCGGGGGCTTCATCGTTCTGACAGGCGGTCAGCAGGAGCAATGCCGCCAGCGCGGCGGTCGACTTGAACAGCAGAAGTTTCATGTTTGCAGGGGTGTCATCTGGTAGGCTCACCATCGTCGCATATTTTCAGGAGTGGCTGCACAATGTTCCCCCGTTCACTTGTCGTTCTGTCCGTTTTCTCCCTTTTGATCATCAACCCGCAGGCCCATGCCGATGACTGGCTTGTCGATGCCGATGAGGACACCCGGGCCGAGCGCCTGAGCAGTTACCTGGGCGGGTTCAGCGCGGCCATGTGGGAAGTCGGTTACCGATACGAGCACATGCTTCAGGCCATCGAGGACGACAATTTCGAGCTGGCCACTTATCACTGGGACAAGATCGGCGGCGCCATTCGCGGCGGCTACATGAAACGCCCCGGTCGTCAGGCCAACTCGGATGCGATGTTCCTGGACGCCATCTGGCCGATCTACCTGGAGACCCTGAAAGCCGGCGACGGCGAAAAGATTCGCTCGCAGCTTCCCCAGGCCCGCGATGCCTGCATGGCCTGCCATGTGGCCGAGGATGTCGAATTCATGAACGACCAGCCGATGTTTACGCGCACATTGCCGGGCGAAGAGGACAACGAAACCTCTGAATAACGCTGCACGGATCCAGAAATGCTTGCATCGTGCTCAGACGGAGTCGAGAACGAGCAAACCGCTCAGAGTTTGGTAGAGGATTCTTGCGCTAAATTCTTGCTGCGCTGGAGTTTCGGGGGGCGGGGCGACGAGTCGCCTTGACCGGGGCCGGGCTCGAGGTGAACGGCGGGGTCGATTCATTGGGCTTAGAGGCGTTCTGGTACCGACCGAATTTCGTTTGATCCGATGGGAAAGGACTTGCCTATTGTGAGCTTTTCGGGCGCTCCGAATACGGCAAGGCTCTGCCTGCTTCCGTCACCTCGAGCCCGGCCCCGGTCAAGCCCACTCGTCGCTTGTCGGGTGAGCGTAGATTGATAAGGGAGCCAGAACGGAGTCACCACCAGACTTTCAACCTTCTCCTACCTGTCGCAGCGGGTGGTATTCGTCCGATCATGGCCTGACCGGGTGGCGGCGGCGGGCGAAAGGCTCAACCCCGAACCATGCAGGCCACCCATTGCCAAATCTAAGTCACTCTCATTTCAAACATCGACTTCCAGACCCGACCGACCCCGAGGCCACCAAACTGGAAGCAATCGACCAGGTCGATCACCCGGTCAGGCCATGATCGGTCGGATGCCACCCGCTACTTCCCCCCAAAACACCAGCTTTAATCAATGCTCTCAATCATCTTTACGATTCGGAGATGCGCGAGTCTTCCAGAGATCCTCACATCGGCAACCGCTGGATCAGAGCGCGTCGTCGCCTTCTTCGCCGGTGCGGATGCGTACGGCTCGTTCAACGCTGGTGACAAAGATCTTGCCGTCGCCAATACGGCCTGAAGCCGCCGTTTCCATGATGGTTTCGACCACTCGCTCGGCATCGGCATCGGGCACGGCGATTTCCAGCTTGAGCTTGGGCAGGAAGTCGACCACGTATTCCGCGCCCCGATAAAGTTCGGTGTGACCCTTCTGGCGACCGAAGCCCTTGACCTCGGTGACCGTCATGCCGGTCACCCCGGCCTCGCCCAGGGCGTCGCGAACGTCGTCGAGTTTGAACGGCTTGATGATGGCGGTAATCAGTTTCATGCGTACGGCCCGATGATGTCTTGGAAAAGAGATTATCGCAAAACAGCGCATCGGTCCGTGCATAATCCCCCGGAGACTCCAGGAGATTCGACCCATGCGTCCAGACTTTCAAACCCTTGATGACATCACCCGCCGCCTGGCCGAGGCCGTTCCGCCCGAGCTCAAGACGGCCCGCGCCGAACTCGAGGCCCAGTTTCGCGCCATTCTCGAGGCGACCTTCAATCGCATGGATCTGGTCACTCGCGAGGAATTCGAAATCCAGAAAAAGGTCCTGGCCCGGACCCGTGAAAAGCTGGAAGCCCTGGAAGCACAACTGGATTCCGGCGAAGCCGCGGATACGCGGCGCTAATTATTGTTCACCTGCCGGATTAACCTGGCGAGAGCGAGTTGACGCAGTCTTTGGGGTCTGCCCGACTCAGGCTGGAGTTTATGGGGGCGGGGCGACGAGTCGCCTTGACCGGGGCCGGGCTCGAGGTGCACGACTGGGTCGATGCATTGAGTTCAGGGGCGTTCTGGTGCCGACCGAATTACGTTTATTCCAATGGGTAGGGACTTGCCGTTAGCAGGCTTTTCAGGCGCTTCGAGTACGGAAAGGCACTGCTTGCTTCCGTCACCTCGAGCCCGGCCCCGGTCAAGCCCACTCGTCGCTTGTCAGGTGGGAGTAGATTGATGGGGGAGTCCGGACTCGGCCACCACCAGAATTTCAACCTCCTCCCACCTGTCGCAGCGGGTGGTATTTGACCGATTACGGACTGACCGGGGCCTTGGTTGTCCGTCCAGCCAGCCAGACGGCCAGGAAGATGATCACCCCGCCGACCAGCAACCGGGGCCAGTCGACATCGCGATTCCAGAAGATGAAATTGACCAGGATGCCGGCCGGGATCAGCATGTTGTTCATCACCGCCAACTGACCGGTATTGACCTGCTTGGCGCCCAGGTTCCAGCCCAGGTAACCCAGGCCCGACGCGCCCAGCCCCAGCCACAGCAGAATGCCCCAGTGCAGGCTGGTCCGGGGCATGTTGGAGAAATCGGCGAACAACACCATGGCCAGGCCGCTGACGATGACCGCCCCGGCAAAGAAAAAACCGAATGCCTGGACCTGGTCGACGGCCCGTCCCAATTCCAGTCGCTTGTAAGCCACCTGTCCGGCGGCAAAACACAGGTTGGCGCCCTGGATCAGAAGGAACCCGGCAAGGACTTCATTGCCGATCCCGCCGTAGCGAATCACTGCTGCGCCGATGACGGCAAGAAAGGCCGCCAGCCACCACATCCAGGGTAAGTGTCTGCGCCCGATCAGAACCTCGTCGATCAGGGTCACGTACAGCGGGGTGAAAATGGTGAACAGCAACAGCTCGGGCACGCTCAGCCAGGCATAGGCATGAAACAGCAGCAGATACATCAGGCCGATCTGCACCGCGCCGATGGCCATCAGGGCAAGCAGGCGCTCCAATGGCAGTCGCGTGCGAAACAGCAACGGCAGGAAAAGCAGCAGGCCCAGCGCCACCCGGACAAACACCGAGACATAGTCATCGACCTGCCCGGACAGGTAAACGCCGATCAGTGAAAAACTGAACGCCCAGCCGAGCGTGACCAGCCAGAGCAGTGTCACGAATAAAGTCCCTTGGTGGTGTGGAAAGCTCGGTTAGGATAGTCTGTAAAGCAGGGAACATGCCAGGGAAGAGGATGACAATCCAGGCGCATAGCTGGCTCGCCATTACCATCATCATGAGTGCCCTTCATGGCATGGCCCATGCCCATGGTGATTTTATCGTGGCGGCCGGCGATCATGATTTCCCTCCCTACGAATTTATTGACGCCGACGGCAATCCAGCCGGGCTGAACATCGATCTGCTCACGGCAATCGGTGAAGAAACAGGATTCGAAGTCGAATTTCAGCTCGGCCCCTGGGAGATCGGTCGCGAGGCCATCGTCACCGGCGAAATCGATGTGCTGCCCATGTACATCGCCGATTTTCGTACTCCCGAAATCGCCTTCGCCACCCCGCACGTCATCATTTATCACGAGATCTTCATTCGCAAGAGCACCCCTGCGCTTCGAGACATTGCCGACCTGGAGGGCAAGAGAATCATTGTGCAGAAGGATGCCTGGGTGCACGAATCACTGGTCGATAAGGGGCTGGAAGTCGAACTTGTGCTGGTCGAGTCTGAACGCAAGGCGCTGAAATTGCTTGCCGATAGCCTTTACGATGCAGCGCTGGTCAGCGAAGTGGTCGGTCGACGCATTCTCAGCGAGCATGAGCTGGACACGCTGACCACGAGTGGTCCGCCGTTGTTTCCGGTCGAGTACGCGCTGGCCGTGCATAGCGACAACACCGAATTGTTGGCAAAGCTCAATGAAGGCCTGGAGTTGATCAAGGCCAGCGGTCAATTCAATCGTATCCATGAACGCTGGCTTGGACGCGCCTCCGAACTTGCCCCGACCCTGCTCCATCGGCCGATCTGGCCATTCATGATCGTGGCTCTGGTCCTGGTCATCGTGCTGTTCTGGTGGCTGCGTCGACGCGATGCACGCCGTGCCGACACCACACGCATGGAACATGATTTTCTGCACGATGCCATGACCGGACTACCCAATCGGCTGGGGCTGGAAAAGCGGCTGGCAAAGCAACTCAAACCCTACAGCTCCCCATCCGACTGCTGCGCCCTGATTCACCTGGACATCGACCAGTTCAAGCTGATCAACGAATCAGCGGACTATCATAGTGGTGATGAATTGATCAACGACATTGCCGAACTGCTGAAAGCACGTTTTGGTGATGATGGATTTCTGGCCCGACCCGGCAGCGACGAATTCTGCCTGCTGCTCGAAACCAGCGACGGAGCTCGCGCCGGTGAGTATGCCGAATCCGTGAGAGAAGTCCTGGAGCAGCACGAATTCCGGATCGACGGCGAAACCGTGAATCTGACTGCCAGCGTCGGCGTTGCGGTGATCGATGATCATATCGCCTCGATCGGCGAAATGCTCAAACAGGCCGAGGCGGCCTGTCATGCCGCCAAGGAAGGCGGTCGCAACCGGGTCCACCTCTACCACCCCGAGGATGAAGCCGTTGCCCAGCGACATGGCCAGATGCGCTGGGTGCGAGAAGTCGTTCTGGCGCTCAAGGAAGATCGCCTGGAGTTGCATTACCAGCGCATCGAGCCGGCAAAGGCCGATTCGGATGCCGGGCTGATCATCGAGATTCTGTTGCGCATGCGCATGAACGACGGCCAGGTGATCGCGGCCGGGGAATTCGTTCCGGCCGCCGAGAAATACTTCATCGCCCACCGCGTCGATCGCTGGGTGCTGCGCAACGCACTAAGCTGGCTGGAACAGCACCGCTCAAGTGTCAGCCGACTGGAGCGGGTGTTCATCAACATCTCGGCGCGCAGCCTGGGTGATGACCGTTTTCTGCCGTTTGTCCTTGAACAGTTCGAACACCATGACGTGCCCCCGGAACTGGTCGGATTCGAACTGACCGAAACGGCCATGATGACCCATCTGCACACCGGCCTACGCACCATCGCCAGACTGCGCAAAATGGGCTGCCAGTTCGCCCTGGACGATTTCGGAGTCGGCACCTCATCCATGGCCCACCTCAAGCAATTGCCGGTCGATGTACTCAAGATCGATGGCAGCTTTTCACGTGGCGCCATGTCCAACCCACGTGAACGCACACTGCTGACCGAAATCAACAGCCTCGGTCACGTACTCGGCAAGATCACCGTGGCCGAACACGTCGAAACCGAGGAAATCCGCAACCTGATGGCCGAAATCGGCATCGACCGCGTCCAGGGCTGGGCCATCGACCGTCCGGAACCTTTGGATGAGTTGCTGCTCGGCAAAAGCAGATGAGATGCCGTCGGCTGTGGGGATAGCAATTTTCCTAGGCCGATCCGGGCCAGAGTCCCATCGTCAGTGACAAGGACGGCGTAAGACAATCCATGACTGATTTGAATCTGCAAGGAGCTTTCGGTCAATCATGGGTCTGGCAACGGTTTTTTCACGCGCCCAGGTGGGTATCGATGCGCCGCTGATTCGGGTGGAGGTGCACCTGGGGCCGGGGCTGCCCGGGTTCGGGATTGTCGGGCTGCCTGAAACGGCCGTGCGCGAGAGCAAGGATCGGGCAAGCAGGCACCCCCTAATGGTGCAAAACCGGTCTTACTATTCCCGGCATGGATGGCTTCCCCAAACCAATGCGATGCCCAAACAGGAACTGAACAAGCTCTCCGGCGTCGGCGCCCGGTTGGCCGCCCTGCGCCGGGCGACCGGCTACACGCAGATCGAACTGGCCGAGGCCCTGGGCGCGACCCAGCGGATGATTTCCTACTACGAGGGTCAGCCCGACCCGCCACCTTCAACACTGCTGCCGAAGCTGGCAAAGACGCTGGGGGTATCGGTCGATGAACTGCTCGGCATCAAGGCGATCAAAGCTAACCGCAAGCCGGATTCCCGGCTGGCACGGCGGCTACAGCAGGTCAATAAACTGCCACCGGCCGCCAAACGCCAGGTCATTCAGCTGATATGTTTTGACCTGTCAAGTGTCTACATCATTTCTCTTGTATTCAAGCGCCTTGGCTCAGGGCACGGTGGGCAGTTTGCGACGGTGGATCATGC
>SL_3KL_010_SEDDRAFT_10001093_pt1 | contig 24196 bp, 21 predicted proteins | sample SodLakKL_010_SED_2_FD_10381 | JGI IMG/M metagenome (IMG submission 10381) | reverse complement strand
GTCAGAAACTGCCGGCGGCAATGTGATCGCTGATTTCTCATTCAGCGGTGAGCGAATTTCTATAGACATAGAGCTGTTTGTTTATTAAATCTTAAGTCGGGATAAGAAATTAATAAGAGCCTGCGGCTGACTAAAAAGGGCGTTGAATAGGATTTTTGATCATTAATTCCGTCATGCCGGACCCCGATCCGGCATCTCCTGCTTTTATCAAAGTTAGGAGATCCCGTATCGAGTACGGGATGACGCCCTTTTTAGTCAGCCAAAATAACACATTACTCAGAATTAGTTCATTATCTCCAACTCACGATACTTATCTAACCATACGCTTTTATCTGCGTCAGAGTTGCATCTATTTCTGAACAATTATTGAAATCTGAGCACCTTTTTGAACACCCAGCATTTCGCGTGCATTGCCTTTATTGATTCCGATCTCAAGCACACCCGAACTTCCTATATAAGCAGCCGGTTCCCCATCGGCCACTGATCCGAATGTAGATACCAGCCCTTTTAAAATGGTATTGCCCACATAAACTTTAAGCTGCGACGGCTTACCGTGCTCAAAGATCATCTCTTCTGATATATTTGAAATTAAATTTCCGAATCTGTCGATATGTACAATCCACCCCTGTATGCCATCTTTATCGGAAATCGGAACCGCCCAGCGATATGTGACAAGTGAATCGAGCGGCTTGCCAAGCTTTTCCAATGAAACTCCATTTGCAATATTTGCTGCAACAGGAGCAAAAATATCCCTGCCATGAAATGTACTGGAAACATCTTTTTTCCAGTATTTACTGTTGGTTAGCTCAACAAGCTCGTAATCAAACTCTCCGCCGATTAGAGAAAAGATTCCGTTATCAGGGCCTACAAAATATTGATCCTGAATTTTGAGAGCCACTCCCTTGCGATCGGTGCCCACACCAGGATCCACGACAACCAAATGAACTGTGCCTGCGGGAAACATCAATGCAGAATTACGGACAACCCAGGCTGCTGCCATAATATCCTGAGGCGGAATTTCATGCGAGATGTCGACCAGTCTTGCGTCAGGCGCAATTCCGAGGAGAACCGCCTTTAAAACACCTACGTAGTGATCCTGCAATCCGAAATCGGTTGTAAGTGTAATGATGGGAGGCATTCTTATGCATAAGTGTTAAGCATTACCGGCATAACAAGCATCAGCATCTGCTCGCCATCTTTTTCACCGGCCGGCTTAACAATTCCCGCACGATTTGGAGTTGAAAATTCAAATTTTGCCTCATCATCTGCAACATTACTCAGAACATCGGCCAGGTATTTTGCATTAAAACCGATTTCCATTTCACCTGCATTGTAATCACAGCTGATGGTTTCCTTGGCCTCACTGCTCATATCAAGGTCTTCTGCCCGGATCGTAATTTTATCATTCCCTAACTGAAGCCGGATTTGCCTTGTAGTAGTGCTTGAGAATACAGAAACTCTGCGCACGGTTGAAAGCATCTGCTCTTTGTCAATCAGCAGTATCTTATCATTGTCGCGCGGAATAACCGATTCATAGTTCGGGTATTGCTCATTAATCAGGCGTGTAACAACAATTGTGTTTGAGCTGCTGAATCGTGCGTGATCGTTGGAAATTGCAATTTCACAATCAGCACCATCCAGTGATTTTGAAACCAGGCTCAGCGCTTTTTCAGGCACGATGAATTTGAGCTCTGATTCAGACTTCAAATTACTATTCACCAATTTTACAAGCCGGTGGCCATCGGTCGCAACAAATTTGCTTCCATCGTTATCAATCTCAAAATATACACCCATCATTGCCGGCCTCAGGTCATCTGAAGAAACAGCAAACATTGTGCGCTGTATTGCATCAACAATTAATTCCGTTTCCGTTTCAAGTGTTACACTCTCATCCATGGCGGGGATTTCAGGAAAGTCGGCAGCATCTTCACCCACCAGTTTATAGGTGCCTTTATCGGTTTTAAACTGAACATTCTGGCTTTCGTCCACTTCAAAAAATACCGGAATGTTTGGAAGCTGACGCAGTGTTTCGAGCAAGCGTTTGGCCGGTATAGCTACTTCACCTTCCTCTTCAATCTCAGCTTCGATATACTCGATAATTGAGATTTCAAGATCGGTTGCAGTCAGTTTAAGTTTACCGTCTTCGCATTCAAAAAGAATTGTTTCAAGAATTGGCAGTGTTGCTTTGGTTGGTACAGCTCCTATTACGGCTGAAAGTCCCTGGTTCAGATCGCTGCTTGATACATTAAATTTCATATTCAGTTAATCAAAAAAGTTGTTGGATCAGTTGTATTTAAGTGATCTATTATTTTTTACTTTAAACTTACACATACTAATAAATCTTGTTCCATACCGCAACTGCGAAAGTGACGAAAATGAAGCTTTTAACAGTAAATTGATCAATATTTTTCGCAGTGTGCACCATTTATAAACTTTTCCCGTTTCATTGTCATCTGCTCTTAAGAAAGAGTATATTTTGTTTCTTAAATAACTTATTTGTGAGACTCAGATTTATCCTTATTACTGTTGCTGCATTTGCAGCTACCGAAGTTTCGGCGCAAACTTTTGAGACCGCTAAATATGGCGGTGATTTTCTTTCAGTAGGCGCCGGTGCAAGAGCTCTCGGAATGGGAAGTGCACACGCTTCTGTCACAAATGATGTAACCTCGGCGTACTGGAATCCTGCCGGCTTAACCTCCGTCACATCTATTGATATTGCCTACATGCACTCAGAGCGTTTTGCCGGCATTGTGAGCTACGATTATGGCGCTATTGCATATCCTATCAAAAACAGCAATTCCGTTGTAGCTTTAAGTGTGTTCAGGCAGGGAGTTGATAATATTGCTAATACACTGAACGCCTGGGACAGAGAGCGCAATTTACCCCGCGAAAATGTGCAGGATTATATTGAAGAGTTTAGTGTATCTGATTTAGCTTTCATTTTATCCTATGCGCAATCCGCTACCGAGTCGCTGTCGTGGGGTGTAAATGCAAAAATTATAAATCATCGCCTTGGGCCATTTGCCGATGCCTGGGGATACAGCCTGGATGCCGGTTTTCAATATACGGCCGGTAATTATCTGTTCGCTGCGCATGTAATGGATTTAACTACGATGATGAAGTTCTGGACAGTGAATCAATCTGCTTTCGGGGATTTTGAAGAAACGTTTGATGATGAAATACCCACCGGACAAAATGAACGTGTACTTCCAACTCTTAAACTGGGTGCAGGACGGATTTTCACAATCAGTGATTTCACAATAACCGCTGCCACCGATCTGGATATACGTTTTGAGAACAGGCGCGCATTTTTCATTAACATGGGAAGAATGAGCTTCGAACCTCATGTTGGTGTTGAGGGAACCTATAAAAACAGAATCAGTCTGCGGGCAGGTGTTACTGATGTGACTACTGATCCGGACAGCAATATCTACATTTCTCCGACTTTGGGAACCGGATTACATTTCAACAAAATTTTTATCGATTACGGATTTACCAACTTCAGCGGTGCGGCTTCTGTATTAGGGCTTACTCACAGAATTTCTCTTCGGCTTACAATTTAAACGCACAACATGAAGCAGCGAATTATTATCGCAGGGCCAACAGCTTCAGGAAAAAGTACACTTGCCGTTGAACTGGCAGCACAAATTGACGGCGAAATAATTTCGGTTGATTCCCGACAGTGCTATAAGCAGATCAACATAGGAACCGCCAAACCAACACCCGAACAGCTGGAGAGGGTGCCTCATTATAATATTTCCATATTAGATCTTGACGAGGAAGATTCGGCCAGTCGTTTTTATGACCGGGCTGAGGAATGGGCCAGGGAAATTGAACAGCGAAATAAAACCGTGATATTTGCCGGAGGCAGTACATTACACCTTCAAAGTTTAATTCGTCCGTTTGATGATTTACCTTCCTCAGATCCCGGAAACATCAAAAAACTTAATGCCGCTGCCGAAGAAAAAGGAATTGAATACCTGTTCAATAAACTAAAAAATGCTGATCCTGAATATGCCGAAAAGATGGATGGCATGAACAGGCAGCGGATCATTCGCGCACTGGATGTATGGATGCAAACCGGAAGGCCATTCAGTGAATTTCATACAAATGAGAACTTCACAAAACCGGAAAACTACTCAACATTCGCCCTGCACCGGCCGCGTAAAGAGCTTCATAAAAGAATTGAAATGCGCTGTGATGAAATGATCGGGTCCGGTTTAATTGAAGAAACCCGTCAGCTTCTGAAAGACGGATATTCAAAAGAGCTTCAAGCTTTGCAGACCGTAGGCTATCGGCAGGTTATTCAATACCTGGATGGAGAGATCAGCAAAGAACAGATGATTAAAGATTTTAAAACGGCAACCAGAAGATATGCCAAGCGTCAGATTACCTGGCTCAGGCGATGGCCTTTTCTCAATTGGCTTAACTGCAACGAATTATCCCTTGCTGAAATGGTTAAATCCATACAACATCAGGTAGCAGCTGACGTCAATAAACGTTAAATTTAAGCTTCTTTTCAACCCTCGAAATTGATCTATGTACAAAGCAATTGTTAATGTAACTCTTCGAAAATCTATTCTTGATCCAAAAGGGAAAGCGGCTCATCATGCTCTGAAAAACCTTGGACTTACCGACGTACGAGATGTAAGAATTGGCAAGCTGATTGAGCTTGATATCAATGCGTCATCAGAATCTGACGCTAAAAAGGTTGCCGAATCCGCTTGTAAGCAGCTCCTTGCAAATGAAGTAATGGAAGACTTTTCAATTGAGATCACTAACAAGAACTAACCATGTTTGATTTTCTCAAACGAATCAGAATGCAGGAAAGAAAAGAAGCTCCTGATAAGGGTCCTGAATCTGATGTGCTTGTGGCTGTCGAAGAAGAGGAAAAGATTGCCACACCCTGGCGGCTTATTCTTTATGATGATGATATTCATACATTCGATGAAGTTATAAACCAACTTATTAAAGCGCTTGGCTGCAGTGTGGCAAAAGCTGAAGAATTAACTTACAAAGTGCACGAAGAAGGTAAAGCGATCGTTTATGAAGGGTCTTTTGAAGAGTGTCTCAAAATCAATTCTGTATTGCAGGAAATTCAATTAGTAACCGAAATTAAAGGCTGAATAGTGTCAATTAAATCAGGTGTTATCGTTTTTCCGGGCTCCAATTGCGACCACGATGCATACCATGCATTAAAACATGAATTGGGAGTTAAAACTAAATTTTTATGGCATAAAGATACCGACCTGTCTGATATCGACCTGCTGATTGTGCCGGGCGGTTTTTCCTACGGCGATTATCTGCGATCAGGTGCTATTGCCCGTTTTTCGCCCATTATGGAAGCTGTTAAAGAATTTGTAAAACAGGGAAGACCGGTAATGGGAATCTGCAACGGCTTTCAAATTCTTCTCGAAGCATCCCTTTTGCCCGGGGCCATGCTCCATAATGAAAAGCTTCGGTTTGTATGCAAGCACGTTAACATCCGTGTAGAAAACAGCTCCTCCATATTTACCGGCAGTTTAAACAAAGGCGCTGTTTTAAACATCCCGGTATCGCACGGTGAAGGAAACTATTTTATCGATGATGACGGGCTGAAATCACTTCAGGACAATGATCAGATTCTGTTTCGCTATTGTGATGAAAATGGGAAGCTTACCCAAGGTTCAAATTTTAACGGATCAACAGATGCTATAGCCGGAATTATCAATAAGCAGGGTAATGTTTTAGGGATGATGCCGCATCCTGAACGGGCAATTGATCCGCTGCTCGGCTCAACAGATGGAAAATTACTTTTTGAATCTTTGCTGAACAGTCTACAGGCAGTATAGTTTTTCTAAATTAAACAACTCAGTTAATGTCTGCCCCTGAACAATCAACACCCTTAAAATTACACAGCAAAAACCTTGTGAAAAGCTACAGGGGCAGGGTGGTTGTGGATCATGTATCCATCAATGTAAAGCAGGGAGAAATTGTGGGATTGCTGGGTCCTAACGGTGCCGGTAAAACAACCACATTTTATATGTTTACCGGTGTTATACGCCCTAATAAAGGTCAGATATTTTTAAATGAACGCGAACTTACCGGCATGCCAATGTATCGCAGGGCTCGGCTGGGTATAGGGTACCTGGCGCAGGAAGCAAGTGTATTCCGAAATCTTACCGTTCGCGAAAACCTGGAAGCTGTTCTTGAATTTCACTCCGTTCCCAAAAAGCAGATTCGGGAAAAAGCTGATCATCTGATTGAAGAATTCGGCCTGGAGAAGGTTGTGAATAACAAAGGCTACAGCTTGTCAGGTGGTGAAAGAAGAAGAACTGAAATAGCCCGGGCACTGATTACAGATCCAAAGTTCATATTACTCGACGAACCTTTCGCCGGTGTTGATCCTATTGCAGTTGAAGATATACAGGAAATTGTATCAGACCTGGGTAACAGGAACATTGGTATTTTCATAACCGATCACAATGTTCACGAAACTCTGGCAATTACCGACAGGGCGTATCTAATGTTTGAAGGTAAGATTTTAAGAGAAGGCACCGCCGAAGCGCTGGCTGAAGATGAAGAAGCAAAAGAACTATATCTTGGAAAACAATTTAAACTGGACAGATATCAGAATTGATTATGAATGAAATAGATGTAAATGAACTAAAAGAAAAACAGGAAAGCAATAAAGCTCCTTTTCTTTTAGACGTTCGTGAAGAGTTCGAATATCACATCTCAAATATCGGAGGCAAACTGATTCCACTTAATCAGCTGCCTGACAGGCTCAGCGAAATAGAAGATAAAAAGGATGCAGAGATAGTGGTTATGTGCAGATCCGGCAGCAGAAGTGCGGATGCTTGTGAATTACTAAAAAAAGAGGGTTTCACCAATGTTGTTAACCTGAAGGGTGGTATTAATGACTGGGCCAGAAAAATNGATACCTCTCTGCCTGTCTACTGAGTGATCAGGTGGTTGCTGCTATCTGAGCGAAAATCTCTTCGTTATTTTCAGTTCGTTTAATAACTTGAAGAAGCATTGCCATCGACTCTTTAGGGGATTTTTTCAGCAAAAATCTACGAACCATATTTCGCTCTTCCAGCGAGTCAGTAATAAACTTATCTTCGTTTCGGGTACCTGAGGCAGCAATATTAATTGCAGGGAAAATACGGTCGTTAGCAATTTCTCTGTCCAGTACCAGCTCAAGATTACCTGTTCCCTTAAACTCTTCAAAAATAAAATCATCCATTCTTGAATTGGTTTCAATCAAGCAGGTAGCAATGATCGTTAAAGATCCTCCGCCCTCAATTTTTCGGGCAGAACCGAATATCTTTTTGGGAATTTCAAGAGCGCGGATATCAAGACCACCGGATAATGTTCGGCCTGAATTTGTTTGGGCTGCGTTGTAAGACCTTCCAAGACGTGTAAGTGAATCGATCAGCAATACAGCGTCTTCGCCAAACTCTGCCTTTCTCTTAAGGTAACCCAGTGCCATCTCGGATATACGTACATGGCTCTCCGTAGGTTTATCATTCGAAGAAGCAAAAACCTCGGCATTGGTTGAGCGCAGAAAATCCGTCACTTCTTCCGGCCTTTCATCAACCAGCAGTATACCGGTGCTTATGTTTGGGTAATTATCGGTAATACTTTTCGCAATTTTCTTAAGCAGAACGGTTTTACCAGTTCTGGGCGGAGCAACAATCAACGCTCTTTGACCTTTGCCAACCGGCGATACAAGATCAATTACCCTGAGTTCATGATCGTCCGGGTTGTGCCCGAGTTTAATCTGCTGATCAGGCATTATAGGAGTTTGCAGCTCAAATCGATTTACTTTTTGCCAAAACTCAGGCTCACGGCCGTTTATCTTTTCAATTGAGTGTACATGGCGGTTACCACTTTGATCCTCTTCAAATTCTCCTTCAAGAAGTAATCCTGTTCTGAGATCATTTCTTTTAACTTCATCAGGTTTTAAAAACGGATCTTTTGGTGTGTACCCGAACTCAAAATCAAGTTTTCTGATAAACCCATACCCTTTAGGATTGATTTCGAGTATACCGCTGTAACGCCCTCCGATCCGGGTTTGCTGATTGTGGTGAAACTGAGGAACAAATATGTTGTCCTTTTTCTTTTTTCCACCCTTTTTTTTGTGGTTTCGCCCTTTATTCTTTCGCGAACGTGCCATGAATCTGTGTTAAATTAAAAAATAGTTTTTCTCTTGCAGCCGCAATTCAAGTAAATGTGTTACAAAGAGCTTAAATGCTGCATTGAGATGAGGTAAAGAAAGTAAGAGAAGATGAAACGGCTCATTGGCCGTCTCATCAATATAAGGAAGGAAATGACAGATTAAAAATTAACGTACTGTGGTTGTTTCATTTATCCAGGCATAGCATTCATCTATACTCTCATCAACTCTTATAGTTTGTCCTGTTTCCCAGCCTCTGAAGAATTTGTCTTCAGTTGATGGAAGCACCGCAGTGTAAGTGTCATACTGTCTTCTGACGGCACTTGCGGTAGTGGGATCGTTTTCTCTGGCTTTGTCAAGGTAATCTAAGACAAGCCAGTATATTGATCTGTCATCCCTGTCAATAGTTCTGTTTCGGGTGCAATGTGAAATTGCAGCTGCATAAATTGAAGCCATACGCAGATATGGCTGCCCCCAATTTGGATCTACCTGAGAGGCTGCACGAGCATATTGCCTAGCTGACCTCAAGTTTCCGAGAAGTTGATAATTTTCTGCAATTTCGAGCTTCGTATTTCGCCTCGTCACATCATTTTCTGCAAGGTCAACCGCCTCTTTCAGGTACCTGATGGCTGATTCATACTGTGCTTCTGCACTTGCGTAATCTGCTAATTTTCTTGTGTTTTCGTAATTAGGGTTAATTTCATAAAGCCTTTCAGCCACTTCCAAAGCTTGTTCTCTGTTGCCCTGGTTTTCGTGCAATGAAGCGAGCTCAAAAAGTACTTCTTCGTTTTCGGGATCTTCATCAAGCTGAGACTCGAGGAATACAATCCTCTCTTCCGGGGATGAAAATATTTGATCTCTTGCCGCACTAATCTCATCTCTTACGTCGGATCCTGCAAACGGTTCAAGGACATCAATCATAGCGAGTGCTTCATCTCTGGCTCCAGTGCTTACATAATTTCTAAGCAAAATACGAACATAGTAACCATCAGCAGCTTCTGTGAGTCTTTCCGGGTTTAGTTGAAAGGCCTCTTCATATGCTTCATAGGCTTTATCCATACCACCGCGAATTTGATTAGAATGCTCCTGGAAAAAGCGACCTTCCCGAAACTTCCAACGGAACATATCTATTTCATCTTCTGAGAACGTCTCGTATGCTTTATTAAAGACTGTTTGTGCGGTATCAAGATATGCAGACCTGAGTGACGGATCTGATTGTTTTTCAGACATTCCGACGTACACATCGATCATTCTCTCAAAATGCCTGTCAAGAGTGAAACGGGTTCCCTGAATCTCTCTTGGTTTTGCTTCCAGCATCCAACGGCCATACATCAATGCCATATCATAATTACCGGTTCGGAAATTATCATAAAATATGGAGTATGCATTTAAGTGGCTCATTCCAAACGGAGGCTCACTTTGTGCCTGTGAAGTAACCGTTAAACTGCAAAACAGTAATGCTAATGCTATGTATTTTTTCATGATTCTAATGACTTGTTACTGATATACTGAATTTATATTACTGAAATCTGGTACGTATAAACATAAATTCAGCAAGGTTCAGGGAAAGTTTAAAACCCCAGATAGATTCTTTAACTAAATTCTGAGATTCTGTTCCCCTCACACCATAATTAAAGCTCAGGTCAATTGATGATCTGCTCCTGGGTGATGGAATTGCAACTCCTGCATGAAGCATATAAGTTTCAATATCCTGGCCTGAAATTGACAAAAAGCCATCATCGTAAGTTGCACCTACGCTATACCTTAAACTGGAAAGAAATCCAACACCCTGCGGCCTTGCGTATGCATGATATTGGTAGCCAACACCCATTTTTAACCTGTCTTCATAGTACCCCTGGTGCACGTTACTATAGCTGTAAACAGCAGAACTCCAGTTCTGGAACTGAAGCTCTGTAGTAAAACTATTAACGTTATTAATATGATATGTAATGCCAAAATTAAATTCCAATGGAAATTCAACCGTTCCCGACCTTGTCGCTGAACCTTCATTCAACTCAACTTCTTCTGTCTGATTGTTCACATTCCGGAATGCACGGATTGACTGATCGGCATCAATCGATACGGGTAAACTTAAAGAGCTGCCCACAACAAATTTGTCATCTTCCCTTAATAAACTGGTTAAACGCAGAGTACTTCCAAATCGATGGCCAAATGAATATCCGGTTCGGGACTCTACTATCCGGCTGTCTCGAAATTGAGTGTCAGAAAATGCGGTTATTGCTTCCTCTCGCTGAGAAAAAATAAGGGCTGAAGCGGCATATCCTATACTGAACGTTGAACCAAAGCTATAACCAAGTCCCATTTCAAACCTGTTTATGCCTCCGGTTCCCACCAAGTTCACACCATAGGTGGTTGTATCAAAAAACTCATTAGGCTGAAATTCATTTATTTCAACTCGTGTGTAGTCCGACCTGGTTAATGGCTGAAATGAAACAGACAAACCAAGCCGCTCACTCTTTAGCGGGAAAGCAAACTGGAAACTATCGATAGAAACTAATGAGTTATTCGCATCAGAAATACCATCTGTCGCACTTAAGTTTGTAACACCAGCTGATATCTGAGCTTGAGTAATGCCAATAAATCCCCAGTGTGAAGGATTACTAAGGCTTGGTGCAGTTCTGTTGATTACAGACACTCCATACAGCCCAAGACCATGGCTGTAAGAAGAATATGAATCTGCGGGGGCTCCCATCCCAATACTTGAGTAAAAAGATCCGGTTCTCATCCTGTCAGGCTCAATAATCTGCGCTGATACAACCAGAGGTGCTAATACAAATAAAAATAAAAGTGAAAGTCTTGCAATCATACTACTAATTAATTGATTTATTCCTCAGGCTTTATAGATGTTATAACCAATCTCGGTGTTTTGTTGGCCGGCCCATTGTGGTTATAAAGTTTAGTTGAATAAAAAATTCCGTTATTGGATTGAGCTGAAAAATATAATGTGGGAGTTTCATCTTCCCCAAATAAATGGCTTAAAACAAAATCAGTGGCATTTAATTTATAGATTCCATCTTCACTTCTGGTTGAAACAAAAAAGGCCTGTCTTGTAAAAATGTCATTGATAATACTTTCCGGCTCTGTAGCAAATGCATGTGCTCTTATAGAATTCACCAATGGACGCTCAAAATTTCCCTGCATGGTAATACTTTCATGTTCATGAAAAACCAATTGAACATTAACAATTTGCTGGTTTTTGAATTGCCCGGAATCCAAGTCTAATTCTAATTTAAGTAAATTTTCAAGTGTGTTATCAAGAATAAATGAATCGTTAGAATCGGGTACATTTTGGCGGGTCATTGTTGTTGCCCAGTCAAGCATCGGGAGCTCACCTGATAACTCTTCATCCTGATTTTCAACGATAAGCCTTGTTACTCCAACACCGAGTGTGTCATCTTCAGCCTGCTGATAGCGGAAAAAATGGGTGCGCTGATTTTGCCCTTCAGGCACAATTGCTAATCCTGGAAATTGATATCTGTAAGTTGAATCACGATCGGCGCTTTCACTATTAAATCTCTGTCTGAAATTCTGCACCCACGAAGCACTTAATTGAACGTCCACTGTATTTTCGTTTCGTGCCGAAAAAGATCCCACAAGTATGTTTGACAGGGTTACAGGGGTATTATACTGCAGCTGCCTTCCACGCCAAATCTCACCAACTTCATACACGTTATAGTTAACCCTTGTATCAACACCATATTGTTCAGGATTTAAAACCAGCCTTAATCTCACCTCAGATTCGCTTGTTATCTCTTCAATATCGCTTTGACTGATAGAGGGCTTTAACAGGGTTGCAGATTCTATTGTGCCGAATAGCGGATCTTCAACATAACCGGCAGCAGAATTAAGCAGCCTTCCTGAATAACCATTATCCGATAAAACCGTTATGTTTGTAATCTCAACCTCGGTGGTAATTACACGATCTTCAGGATCTTCAATTGCTCCTCCAACTGATCCGGATTCCTGACAGCCTGTAAAAAAGCCAATCAATAATAAGGATGTAATTAACGCAGACAACCTGCTGAAGTGTTTACGATACTGCATTTTAAGATTTGGTTTACTGCCGTTTATCAATTGATTATTTATCTCCGGCGATCTTTCGGTAATACTCTGCAAATTTACTTGATACATCTTCGGGCGAACCCTGTATTTTAGTGGGTTTAATATTCAGTTCTTCAAAATAGTCATCGAATTGATCTTTCAGGTGATTTCCGGTTACTACATGATCACTATTCGCAAGTCCGGTCCTTAAAAGGTCCACCTTCCCGTCGGTTAAAATATCATCGTAATTGGTGTCTTCCGGCAAGCCAAGAAGATCCAAAATGTTGGTTCCCTCAAAGAAACCTTTGTTTTCTGGATGATGCAGATTGTAGACTATTTGTGTGTTCTGAAAAATCTTTTCATCCTTATACTTGGTTTTAACGAGCAATGGAATTAAACCGGCCGGCCAATCGTGGCAGTGAATAATATCCGGTTCCCACCCAAGACTAATAACAGTTTCCAGCACCCCTTTATTGTAAAAAGCCAGGCGCTCGTCGTTATCGTCATAAAATTTCTCCGTTTTTGGATCGTGGAACATCGCCTTTCTCTTGAAGTATTTGTCATTATCAAGAAAGTAAACCTGGAGCTTTGCATTAGGAATACTGGCTACTTTTATTTTCATGCTGTCTACAGAATCGCCAACCTGAACTTCAATTCCTGACAGCCTGATCACTTCGTGCAGCCTGTTACGCCGGTCATTAATAGATCCATATTTAGGAAGTAAAATTCGTATTTCGAAGCCCTCATCCTGTAATGAAGCCTTCATCCTGTAATGAAGCCGGTAAAAACCGTAACAGGTCGGCAGTGTAAGTCATTCGGGCAAATGGTGCAATTTCGGCAGCTGCGTAAAGTATTTTCATGATTTATTTAAATATTACTTTTTGTTCTCCTATGAAACATTCTGTTTTGAACCGTCGGGAAATAGTGACTGATAGTTTTGATCATCAACTCTGTAAAAATCAAAAAGTGTATCGCTGCGAAGACCTAAACGAAGTGTTTCAACAGAAATTACATCAGCAGGTTTTATATTTCCCAAATTAACGTTACTTCCAAATTTTTTGATAAACCAAACCTGCTGTTCTTTTTGGGGAGCTTCAAAAACAAGATTTTCTACAGGTATCTGATCAGAAATTTCTTCAATCAATCCAGACCTTACTTCACCGTTTGGCCTGAACATCCCCACATTCCCGCTTTCCCGGGCTTCACAAATTACTTTCCATGAACCGGCTTTCAGTTCTTTTTCAATCATTTTCACCCATTTATAAGGCGGAATAACATCGTCAGGATTTTTACTTCCAACTTCTGACAGAACCTTAAACTCTTTAGCAAGTTCAGATATAACCTCAAGCTTGCGCTTTTCAGATAGCCAAACCGTTCCGTTTGAAACTTCAACAATATCTATTGCAAAATGCCTGAGAAGAGATTTATAATTATCAAGCTGATCTCTGAGCAAATATGCCTCAAAAAGGGTGCCCCCTAAGTAGACGGGTATTTCAAATTTCCTGTATACTTCAAGCTTTTTTTCAAGACTTTTAGTTACGTAAGAAGTGCCCCATCCTAATTTTACAATATCAATATGGGCTGATGAAACCTCACAAAGATCCTCAGCCTGACGAACGCTAAAGCCGGTGTCTAACACAAGTGTGATTCCATTATCACGCGGTTTATTTGTCCGTTCCGGCAGGTTGCTTAGTTGAAAAGACATTCAGATTTTTAAGTTATAGCAAAGCAAACAAGATACGAAACCATGCTTTTGAATAAAAGCACTGAAATTATATCTGTTGAACCAGTTTACGATTACTATTCTCAATCAAATTTCTGATTCTTTCCCGGTCTACATTGCGTAGCATTTCCGGCGTATATCTCCAAAGCCAGTTATTACCAATTGTACCCGGAGTATTCATTCTGTGCTCAGTATCAAGGTTCATATAGTCTTGCAGCGGAAATATTGCCTGATCGGCCACCGAAAACATACCCAGCCTGATTAGCTCCCATTGTACTTCAGAGCCATCGCTTCTTGTGTACTCGCGCAGGCGATGGCACTCCGTTTCTGGTGCGGTTTTATACCAGCCGATTGTAGTATCATTATCATGCGTGCCTGTGTAAACCACACAGTTTTGAGAGTAATTATGTGGCAAAAAATCGTTTGTTGAATCGGAATCGAATGCAAACTGAAGAATTTTCATGCCGGGGAAATTGAACATATCCCTCAGTGCTTCTACGGTAGGCGTCACCACCCCTAAATCCTCCGCAATGATGGGCAGCTCACCCAGTTTTTTCTTTATGGTTTTGAAAAGCTTTTCTCCGGGAGCTTCCACCCATCTGCCTTTAATGGCTGTTTTTTCTTTGGCTGAAACTTCCCAGTATGCGTCAAAACCCCTGAAATGATCCACCCGTATAGCATCAAAAAGATTAAACATCTGCCTGAAACGCTCTACCCACCACGAAAAATTATTTTTTTCAAGCTCTTTCCATTTGTAAAGCGGATTACCCCACAATTGACCGGTTTCACTAAAATAATCAGGAGGTACGCCGGCTACCAGCATTCTGTTTCCGGTTTCATCTACTTCAAAAAACTCAGGATTGCCCCACACATCTGCACTGTTATGATCCACAAAAATCGGGATATCGCCTATTACACGAACACCCTGATCGTTGCAATATTTTTTTAAATCATACCATTGGTTTGAAAACTCAAACTGCAGCCATTCCTGATACCTGATCTCTTCGGCAAACTCTTTTTTTGCTTTAGTAATTGCAGACTTTTCCCGCTTTGCAAGCTTTTCATCCCAAAGGTTCCAGGGCTTGCGGTTATTTTCCAGCGAACAAGCAGTAAATAAACAATAATCGCTTAACCAGTATTTGTTTTCCTTTTTAAAAGCTTCAAATTTTTTCTCGTCCTCTTTGCTCTTATTCTCATCAAATTTTTTGAAAGCTTCAGAAAAAAGCTTCTCTTTATTGGAGTAAGATTGCTCATAATCCGCAGTAGTTGTGAGCGGAAGCTCAGCTTTTTTCGCAGACTCTTTGCTTAATAATCCCTTTTCAACTAAAAGTTCAGGACTTATCAGGTAATGATTACCAGCAAATGCTGAATAGCTTGCATAAGGGGAATTACCGTAACCGGTAGGCCCCAAAGGCAATACCTGCCAGATAGTTTGATCTGTGTTTTTTAAAAAATCTATAAACTGCCTTGCCTCATGGCCAAAGTCACCAATTCCATATTTTGAAGGAAATGATGTTGGATGTACAAGAATACCGCTTGATCTTGGAAATCTCATGTAGTTAGTCTGCTAATTTAATACTGTTTTTATTTAGGTTTTAATACTATTCCGGCCAATGGGGGCACTGTTACTGTAATGTTTGCAGGCTGGCTGTGCCAGGAGCCATGTTCCCCTTGTATCGAAGCCGGGCCGGTATTGCTTCCCCCATAGTATGAAGAATCGCTGTTCAGAACTACTTCATACTCACATGCTTTTGGCACACCAAATTTGTACGCTTCATGTACCGTTGGTGTAAAGTTAAGGATCACNACAAGAAAATCGTCCGNGTTTTTCCCTCTTCTCACAAAAGAAATGATACTGTTATCTGCATCGCTTATATCAATCCACTCAAAGCCTTCCCAATTAAAATCAACCTCATGTAATGGAGCGTAATTACTGTAAACCTTATTCAGGTCTTTAACCAGGTTTTGAACCCCTTTGTGTGTTTCCCACTGCAATAAGTGCCAGTCAATAGAATGTGCTTCGCTCCATTCGCTCCACTGGCCAAACTCAGATCCCATAAAAAGCAGTTTCTTTCCGGGGTGGCAAAACATGTATGTTAATAAGAGGCGAAGATTTGCAAATTTTTGCCAGTCATCTCCCGGCATTTTTGAAAGTAATGATTGTTTCATGTGAACCACCTCATCATGAGAAAGCGGTAACAGAAATTGCTCGGTAAATGCGTAGATAAGCGAAAATGTTATTTGATCCTGATGATAACGTCGATAAATAGGATCTTTTTCAATGTAGGCAAGTGTATCGTTCATCCAGCCCATATTCCACTTATAATCAAAACCAAGTCCGCCTGAAGAGGTTGGCCGTGAAACTCCCTGCCAGGAAGTTGACTCTTCTGCAAACGTTAGTATACCGGGATAGTAATCGTGCACGATGTCATTAAATGCCCTGAGGAACTGAATCGCTTCAAGATTTTCGCGCCCGCCATATTGGTTGGGAATCCACTCACCTTCTTCGCGTGAGTAGTCGAGGTATAACATCGAGGCCACTGCATCAACCCGTAAACCATCAATATGAAATTCTTCGAGCCAGTAAATAGCGTTAGAAATTAAAAAATTTACAACCTCGCGTCTTCCAAAATTAAAAATATTTGTTCCCCAGTCTTTATGCTCACCTTGCCGGGGATCATCATGCTCGTACAGAGCTGTACCATCAAATCTTCTGAGGCCGTGCTCATCTTTTGTAAAATGTGCAGGAACCCAGTCAACAATTACGCCAATTCCTTCTTCATGGCATCGATCAATGAAATACCTTAAGTCATCCGGGTTTCCAAATCTGCTTGTAGGGGCATAATATCCGGTGATCTGATATCCCCATGAGGGATCATAGGGATGCTCGGCAATCGGCATTAATTCGATGTGCGTAAATCCCATTTCAGAAACATAAGGCACAAGATCTTCAGCAAGCTCGCGATAAGACAAAAAGCCGGGTTCCTTTCCTGTATGTCGTTTCCATGAACCTGCATGCACTTCGTAAATCGAAACGGGGCGATCGAGTGAATGATTATCTTCTCGATTATCCATCCACTTACTGTCGCTCCATTCGTATTCACTTTCCCAAACGCAGGAAGCAGTGCCCGGTCTTAATTCAGCAAACCTTCCATAGGGATCTGATTTTAATATGGGAGCAGTATTTCCTTGTGGTTTTACTTCAAACTTGTATATATCTCCTTTTGTAACATGCGGAATAAAAATTTCCCAGATTCCCTGCGCCGGATGAAATCTCATTACGTGAACCCGGCCGTCCCAGGCATTAAAGGGGCCCACAACACTTACACGAGATGCGTTGGGTGCAACCACAGCGAATAAGGTACCCGAAACCCCGCCCACTTCTTTTATATGAGATCCTAAAAATTTATATGCATGGTGATGATTTCCTTCTCCCCATAACTGAAGATCAAATTCAGATAATTGAGTGCCAAACTGATATGCATCTTTCAGTTCGTAGGTTTCATCGTTATATCCCGTGATTTTTAGTGTATAGTCGAATTCATTTTTTCGTCGTGGAAACAGATACTCGAACAACCCGGACTCATCAATCTTATTTAAAACAACATTCTTTCCTTTGTTGATAATTAACTCTACACTTTGTGCATCGGGGCGGAAAGTTCTATACACAAGCTTTTCTTTGCCGTCTACGTTAATTTTGTGCAACCCAAGCACAGCAAAAGGATTCCCGTGTGATCCGTTGGATATTGCCTCAATTTCTTCGATTTTAAGCGTCGGGTTTTTCACGTCTTCCTTAATTTAGTTGAAAAGAATAAATATAAAGATTTTATACACAATTACTTTGCAAAGGAAATTAAAGCATGCCTAAAATTCAAGTTTCATAAATGAATGTAATACGTTTTATATCGAGACGGTACCTGTTCTCCAGAAAGCACGTTTCTCTAATATCTATACTAACCGGTATTAGTATTACCGGGCTAACCATTGGAACCGCTCTCCTGATTATCATTCTTTCCGTATTTAATGGGTTTTATGATGTAATACGAGGCTTTTTACTTTCCTTCGACCCCGACATCAGAATTGAATTGCATGAAGCAACGAGAATGGCTTATAGTGATGATCTGATCAATAAGATATCTGATCATCCGGAGGTGCTGAAAGTAACCCCATACATTGATGGTAAAGCGATGCTTGCATTTCGCGACGATAGAAATGAGGTGGTTGTAGTTCGCGGCGTTGAACGCGCATCTCATATACGAATCAGCGAGCTTGAAAACAGTATTACAACCGGGGTTTTTGACCTTTCTGTGCAAAATGGACGGCCGGGACTGGTTATCAGTGAATCGTTAGGAAACAGATACGATATACGGCCCGGTGATGAAGTTGCCATATTAAGCGCCACCGGCATGAGGAGGGCTCTCACTCAATTTTCAGTTCCGCGTGTCAGCCGATTCCAGGTGCGGGGCGGATATTCTATTCAACAGATTATGGACGGAGACATGGTGTATGTTGATTTGCAGGCAGCTCAGCGTCTGTTCAACATGCAAAATGAAGTATCCGGTTATGAACTAAAATTAACGGATACTGACAGAGCCGAAAGAGTAAAAGGTGATCTTGAACAATTGCTCGGGCCCGAATACAAAATTTCTACCTGGTACGATCTGCAAAAGCCAATGTATGACGTTATGGAAATGGAAAAGTGGGGCTCATACATCATATTAATGCTTATAATTCTCGTGGCGGTAATGAATATTGTTGGTTCATTAACTATGATTGTGATTCAGAAGAAGAAAGATATTGGTGTGCTGATTTCAATGGGAATGACCCGGAAAAAAATCAGGAGAATCTTTCAAAACCAGGGGCTTATCATTGGGTTGATCGGCTGCGGAATCGGAGGGGCTTTGGGGTTGATTATCTCCTATGCACAAATGGAGTTCAGTCTCGTTAAGCTGTCTTCCGCATTTATTATTGATGCATATCCAATATTAATCAACCCCTGGGATGTAGCAATTATTCTTGGAGGGAGTATGATTTTATGCCTTGCTGCCGCAACATATCCGGCATATCGTGCGGCATCTATAGACCCGGCTGATGCCGTTAGAAATGAGTAGCGGATCTAAAAGTGTACCGCAAGCCCTGACCAGGCAACTCCTATACTACCGCCATTATTCTCAGAGCTTCTTGTACTGGCGGCAGCTACCGAAAATTCAAAATTTCGAAATTCAAGACCGGTACCTATATGATAAGATTTGGAGCTATATCCGCCGAGGCGCACACCGGTACGAAGTGGCAGAAAACCGAAAAACCTGTATTCGGTGCCAACCGCCATGTGCATTCTTTTTGAATTATTTCCTCGCTCAACAAACCCTGTTCCAACATCGAGCATAAGCCCAAACCTGCCCAGCAACAGATGTGAGCCAATATTCATCATAGCCGGCAAGCCTACCCGGAAACTTGATCTGTCCTCAGTTGAAATATTTGCATAAATATCTTGTCCGATCGAGTCTTTTAAGACAGATTCAAAATACTTATTTGTATCTCCGTCAAACTCACTATCAATAAATTCCCGGTCGTAGGTAAAGCCTCTCCAGGTAAAATCATCAGCAGCAGAAATCTTTCTTGCATCACTCTTGAAATTAAGTGCGCCTAAATCAGTCAGTGAAAATCCGATAATCAGTTTTTTATCACCTCTGAACATTCCATAGTCGAAGAAGTCAATATGGTCGATATCCATCACAAGCGTTGCACCTAAATCAAGGCCCAGGCTGGTACCTTTGATACTGCTAAAATCAGAGGAGTTTAACTCTACAAAATCTTCAATAGGCGGTCTGTTTCCCATATCTCTTTCTTGCTGATACGACTGTAACTGGTTAGATAATTCTCCAACGGCTTCAACAGAATAATTGAAATTATGATTAACAAGTGAACCCTCCGTTTCGGTTGCCTCCTGAATAGTTAACACAGACCCAAGGTTAATCCGTGAATAAGCCTGAGCAAACAGAAGTTTAGGGGCCGCTCCAACATACAGGCGCGCATTTCTTCCAATTCCATAGAAGTCATCCCACTCCATTACAACCCGCGAATACCCCAGGGAAACCTCATGAAAGGCTGCAAACTCCTGAGTTGTACTCACATTACCTCCTTCGGCAAACACATCCGTATTGAGCCCGCGGAAAAATAAATCTGCAAATCCGCGCGAATATGCTGAGCTGGCAAGCACTCTTGCTCTTGAAGCAATACTATAAGCCGCGTTTTCTGTCCGGTATGATGCTGCCAAGGGTATAAACCCAACCTCAGCACTTGCCGATCGGGTGCCTGCTGATGGAACCCCGAACCATTGATCAAGCATATCTTCAGCCACCTCTCCCTGTATCACTCTGCCGGAGGTCAGATATTCATTGTAAGTAGAGATATTCACCAGGCTGCCGCCGGCCTGTGTGTATAAACCACCGGCTAATCCGACTGATATAGCCGGCCTGTTGTGATTTTGAAGCATCAGGTTGGCCGGATTTACAAAGTTAGCGTGATAAGTATCTGTGTACGCCGTACCGCCTCCGCCAAGCCCCAAACTTTGATGAGTTAAATGCCTTGATTGTGCATCCAAACTTTGTGCTGAGAAGACCAGAGTCAGCAGAAATAAAGCAGAGAGTATTAGAGTAATCTTTTTCATTTTTTCTCTCAATTAATTCTTCTCTGTATTGTAAACTTTCCGGTTATCTGAAAACTTACATGATCTGAAGAGCGAACTCTTACCTCATCACGATCAATTGTTTCAAGCCCGGCCATCAATTTTACATTCCTCGACCTGTGCAACTGGCTTAACTGCTCCGAAGAAAGATTGATATGCTTCGTTCCGGTATGACTGTTTGATATAAACCCGGAAGCGCCAACTGTACCGGCACGAATTTCGAATGGATCCTCTGCCGGCAATGGAACATAGGTGATCAAATTATCAGCTTCATCAAGAAAACCAAGCTGTAAATCTACCATAAAAGGAAGTGCATTTTCATAATTCAGTGTCAAAATTCCCTCTTTGATTTCAAAATCATCGTCTTCATCCGGAAGATCGGAAAGATCGGCACTTGTTGTGTCGGTATAAGCAGCCCTTTCAATCGTAACAATCGACATGGGTATATTTACACCAACGCTTGGATCGAAGCGTACCGGGGTAGTAACCCTGCCCTCTTCCTGCCCGGTTTCGTTAATGTTTGCCAAACCAACAAACCGGATTTCAACCGGCAAAGCACTTAAAAACTCAGATATATTCGTTTGTTCGCTGTCGAACGTAACTGACTTTCCTGTTGTAAAATCACCATCCGTTTCAATATCAAATTTGATAAGGTCGGAGATTGGTATTGGCGATCCGTTTACCAGAAGATCGTTTGTTGGGTCATTGGGGGATAACTGAAAATCACTGCCCGGCAGCCCTCTCAGATAAAATTCATTCCCGTTTGCATCGATTCCAAGAAAAGCACCAATAATTGTGGCTGATGCGTCAATATTTGTAAAGTAATCAATGCTCAGCGAAGAGTTGGTAAATGTGATTCCATCAACTTTACCAGATAAATCACTTAATCCGTCTATTTCTATGATTTCAGCTTCAAAGTTATTTTTTATATCAACTCCGTCTAAACTTCCGGGCTCACTATCATTAAGTATGATCTGTTTATTGGTCAGAATTCCAAATGCTTCTTTAATCATGAGATTAGTGAGGACTACCTCAGCACTCAACATATCTGATTCATTAATCACCCGTGCATCTTCTGCACCATTTTGCTGAGTATTTTCTGTTAATCCAAAAATATTATACTCTACCTCGTTTCCCGTTGCATAAAGGCGAACATCTGACAGCTCGATAGATTTTAAAACCGGAGTGATATTATTTCTCTCGATTCTGTCTTCACCTTCAAGTACGATAACCAGTGAATCTGCAGCACTGTAAGGTGCCTGCCGAATTCCTGGAAATGACAATTGCAGCATTTCAATATCAATATCAATCTGATTTATGATATTTTGGATAGTCAATACAGCCGTTTCAAGTTCAACGTAGTGGTCAGGCTGTGTTAACTGAATATCTTCATCCGAAAAGTCTGTAACCCCAGAGCTGAAGAAATCCTGTTCGGGCACAACAGCCTCTACCTGAGAAGCAAATAATTCTTCTCCCTCTAAATGATTTATTATCAATGAGCCGGCTACATCCTGCATCGTTTGTTCAGACCATGAAATGGAGATGTCTGTGTTGATATTGGTTAGCTGAACTTCAGGATCAGTATCCGGATTATCCACTACAGGAAGTGTACTGCTTTGGGTTGTTAAGTGGTTTAAATCATTCATTACCACGGTCCCTATAAAATTATTGCCGCTGAACAATTCAATAGTTACTTCATCAATATTAAATCCAAGCTCATTTCGGATTGAAACATTTATTCCCCCGCGTTTAATTGTAGCACTCACGAAATAATCAGTTTCCGGCTCAATATTTACAGGGAAAGGAGAGGTGCTTCCGGGAATAGTATCACCCTCTTCTAAATCAGAAGGAATTCCTGTCAGTTCTTCAAAGCTGGCTTCTCCAAGATTACCGGTATCATCATCTTGTGATGAAAAATCATCCAGCTGAATTTCGCCGACTGCAGCATCAAACGGACTGGGCTCTACATCTATAACCGGTATAACATCGTCTAAATCGCGGATGTCAAATTCTTCATCAACTGAAAGAGTAAGAAAGTTATCACCATCAACTGAAAACAGATCTGCAAGATCTTCGTTGGATGTGGTGTCGATTATAGCGTTGCGGCCTCCAAAGAAAATAAATGAAGCATCGGCAATTATAGGAGTATCAACACTGCTGGAGAGGGTAAAATCCGGACTTCCCGGTGTTTCGCAACCCAAAAGTGCAAGAACTAATACGATGAATAGTATTGAGTGACTTTTATTTTGCATAGAGAACTCCTGATTAATTGGTTCTTAAACAATTGTAGATGATCTCTAATGCAATTTACTACTTTTTAATAACAGAATTACATCTTTTAGAATAAAATAATATTAGCAACCGGTTTATTCATGTCCCCACGGTGCGGGTGGTAACTCTTCAAGCGGTTCAGAAAGGTCAAAATCAACTCTCCAGCTCCAGGTTGTATCGCGTATGGTTCCGTAGGTGTAGCGCTCACCCGGTTCAATTTCGATTCGCCAGCCGCGGAAATGACCCATCTCTTCAGAACGCGGTATCGATTTAAACTCCTGCCTGAGCGCCGTTCCGCCATCAACAGAAAAACCGCCATACATGGTTACCTCATCATCGCTGCCATCCGGCATGCGGTGATCGTGGCGAATTTCCAGACCGTCATCGTGCTTGGTAAAGATCCAGGTACGTGAGCGATCCCAGTCGTTTTCCTCTTCCAGCTCAATATGAAATGGCATTTTTAACTGATCATCATCACACTCCCTGAAGTGCACAATCAGCAGCTCGGTTCCGGTAAGCATCTCGTCTCCCGGCGGTTCAAGTGTTAATCCGCCGGGGTAAGCGTTGCCGCACTGTTCGGCCAGTGCGTTAAAGAATTGTTCGAAGGGTTCTTCCTGGGTTGATCTGTCTGCCTGATCAGTGTCAGCACAGGATGAAATCAAAAAAGTTAAAAGTAAAACAGTAAGAATATTTTTCATGACATTGGAATCTAATTCGCACGAAAAATAGAAGATTTAAGGTAAAAGAAAAGAGAAGAATTCTTTTACAGTTCAACTAATTGTACAAAACACTCACTCCAGAATAAACCGGAAAGTGATCGTTCCTGTCTGAACTTCCTGAGGCACTGAGCTGGGTAACCGGGAAAATTGCCAGCTGCGAAGGGTTTGCATCACTTCACGCTCCAGCTCGGGGTTCATTCTTCGTATTGGCCTGATACCCACAACACGTCCTTCAGGGCTTACTGTTATCTGTACCACAATAGTGGCTTCCTGGTTAGTCCGGTTAACAGGCAAGGGCTGCTGCATAGGCGTGCGGTCAAGATCTCCATCCCATTGAAGTTGATATGGTGCCGATCGGTCGGGAGTACTGCCGGTTCCCTGGTCCACATTCACATCGCCCCGCAAACCAAGCTCATCTCCACTTTCGGTTACACCTTCCTGAATTAGCTCATCTTCTTGTGTTTGGGGCGGTACGTCTATCTCCTCAAGTTCTTCGGTAACATCGGTAACTTCCGGATCAATTATATCAGTATCCGGAGTTTCAACCACTTCTTCGTCATCGATCTCTTCGA
>SL_3KL_010_SEDDRAFT_10001092_pt1 | contig 24207 bp, 15 predicted proteins | sample SodLakKL_010_SED_2_FD_10381 | JGI IMG/M metagenome (IMG submission 10381) | reverse complement strand
GGTATTGGGCACAGACGGGTATGGCAGGAGTGACAACCGGAGGGCTTTGAGGGATTATTTCGAAGTGGACGACCGTCATATCGCCTACGCTGCCATCCATAGTCTCTACAGAGAAGGTAAACTGGACAAAAAAGATGTACTTAAAGCAAAAAAAGATTTTAAGATTGATAGCGAAAAGTTAAACCCATTAGATATTTAAAAAAGCCTCAAAATGATCAAGGAGATAAAACTGCCCGAAATTGCCGATAACGTAACCACGGCTACTGTCCTGGAAATACTCGTTTCGGTGGGCGATAAAGTTGAAAAGGACGACACACTGGCAGAGATGGAAAGTGATAAGGCAACCTTTGAACTGCCATCGGATTTTGCAGGTGTCGTAAAAGAAATAAAAATAAGTACAGGTGATGAGGTCAAGGTCGGACAGGTCATGTTCTCAATAGATACAGCTGCCGGCGGGGATAAGGAAGAAAAAGAGGAGGAGAAGAAGGAGGAGGAAGATGAGAAACGTGATTCCGGAGAGGAGAAAAAGGAAGGAGGCAGTAGCGAAGAAGAGGAGAAGGATAAAAATGCTGAACCCCTGAAGGAAGAGGATAAATCTGAGAAAGCTGCTGAAACCAGTAAAATGGAGAAAGAATCTCCTTCCGGTACCTCGTCGGACGAATATTCGTATGAGCGCCCCTCTGATAACGGGGATAAAGATGACGAACCAGGAAAACCGGCTACTATGGTTCCTGCAGCTCCTTCAGTCAGGAGGCTTGCAAGGGAGATTGGTGTCGATATTTCAAAAGTTAAGGGTTCAGGTCCATATGACCGGATTTCCTTGGATGATGTAAAAGCCCTGGCAAAAAAGCAGCTTGAGAATGGAGGCCGTAAGGGTGTTGCTGCCGATGATTATGAATTACCCGACTTCTCTAAATACGGAAATGTCAGAAGGGAGAAGATGGACAACATCCGGAAAATTACTGCTAAAACCATGGCTGAATCATGGCAGAGCATACCGCATGTGTTCCAGTTTGACAAGGCTGATGTGACCGAACTTGAGAGTTTCAGAAAAAAATATTCAAAACTTGTCGAGAAAGAGGGTGCAAAACTTACATTCACAGCAATACTTCTGAAGCTCACTGCAGAGGCTCTGAAAGCATTCCCGAGGTTCAATGCCAGCCTTGATATGAAGAATGAAGAGATTGTATACAAGGAGTATATAAACATTGGTGTGGCAGTCGATACGGAAAGGGGCTTGCTGGTGCCTGTTATCAGGGATGCGGATAAGAAATCTATAACAGAGCTATCCATCGAGCTTAACGAGCTTGCTGAAAAGGCCCGTAACAAAAAGATCATGCCTGATGCTTTGCAGGGTGGTAATTTTGCTATATCCAACCTTGGAGGTATAGGAGGAACAAACTTTACACCCATTGTCTACAGGCCCAATGTTGCAATTCTTGGTGTTTCCAGATCGCAGATGGAGCCGGTATATATTGATGGTGAGTTTCAGCCAAGGATGATGCTGCCCCTGTCATTGTCTTACGATCACAGGATAATAGACGGCGCCGATGGAGCCAGGTTTCTCAGATGGCTCTGTGAAGCCATGGAAAACCCGCTGCTGACAATGTTTAAGTAGCAATATTTAAACAGTCCGGATCAAAATCAACAATGACCCGGCCCCGCATGTCAGTATCAAAGTAAGACAGCTTTTTAATAATTTAGAACAGTTTCAGTATTTTAATAAATATCATGGAAGAGAAAAAGAAACTAATTGTACTGGGAGCCGGCCCCGGAGGCTATGCTGCAGCTTTTCAGGCAGCAAACCTGGGAGTGGATGTGACACTTATAGACCCTAAAGATGATCCGGGCGGAGTATGCCTGTTCCATGGGTGTATTCCCACCAAAGCTCTGTTGCACATTGCCAGGGTGAAAGATGAGGCGGAGCATGCAGGGGACTGGGGCCTCACCTTCTCAGATGCAAAGGTTGACATCAAGAAGGTGAGGTCATGGAAGGAATCGGTGGTGAAACAGCTTACCGGGGGACTTGGACAGTTGGCGAAAGCAAGAAAAGTTAATTATATGCAGGGTACCGCCATACTTACCGGGAAGAACAAACTGGAGTTTACGCCTGCTGAAAGTAAAAAGAAGGAGGATAAACAGGAGATAGAATTTGAAAGTCTGATCATAGCCACGGGCGCTTCACCCAGCAGTCTGCCCGACACCCCGTTTGATGATAACCTGGTAATGAATGCGGAAACAGCCCTTAAGCTCAGGGAGGTGCCCAAAAAGCTGCTTGTAATTGGCGCCGGCTATATAGGACTGGAGATGAGCGTTATATATAAGGCTCTCGGGTCTGATATAACCATTGCCGAATTTACTCCCGATATTCTGCCGGGATCAGACAAGGACCTGAGGGATGTATTCAAAAAGGAACGCAAAGACCTGATGGAAAAGACAATGTTCGATACCAAAGTTACGTCTGTTTCCCCGAAAGGGAAAAAAGTCAGCGTGGAATTTGAAACAAAGGAGGGTGAGAAGAAAAGCGGCACATTCGATAAGGTGCTTGTATCTATCGGCGGTAAGCCAAATACCTCGGGGATCGGACTGGAAGAGGCAGAGGTTGAGATGGATGATAAGGGATTCATTAAGGTTGATCTGGTGCGTCGCACCAATATTGATCATATATACGCCATTGGCGATGTTACCGGTCAGCCGATGCTTGCCCACAAGGCTTCACATGAGGGGCGCGTTGCTGCAGAGCATATTGCCGGCAATAAAACGGCCTTTGAACCCAAAGCAATACCGGCGGTGGTATTTACCGATCCTGAGATTGCATGGGTAGGGCTCACCGAGGCTGAAGCAAAAGAGCAGGGTATTGATGTTGAGGTGGCAAAATTCCCATGGGCGGCATCAGGAAGAGCAGTTAGTCTCGGTTTGAAAAACGGTCTTACCAAGCTTATAATTGACCCCAAAACAGACAGGTTACTGGGTGCCGCAATGGTTGGTAAGGATGCAGGAAGTCTTGTATCGGAGGCTACCCTGGCAATAGAGATGGGAGCGGTGGCACGTGACCTGGAACTCACGGTTCACCCCCACCCCACACTTTCAGAAACGATTATGGAAGCCGCCGAGGTGTATTACGGCCATGCAACACATATTCACAAGAGGAAAAAAAAGTAAGCCCGTTTCAGAACAACTTTTAATTAAATAGCTTGCAATCCGACAGCTTTTTTAAACGTTGTACAGGTACTACTTTATGTCTGAAGTGATATTATTTAACGGTAGTTCCCTGAATAATCACCGGGGTTCGGGTAGCCCCTAACGGGTTATTTCTTTTTTCAGGTCCACTATCAGGTTCTCAATCTCAGTTATAGTCTCTTCCACAAGTTTTGAGATTTTCCTGTTATCATTGTGGATCAATGTTTTTGTTTTTATTTCCACCAGTTTGGGAATTACTGCATCCACCTCAAGATGGCGGTATGAGGGAAGCATTCTGTGTGCAGTCTCTCCTAATTGTTTCCAGTCTTTATTCTTCAGAAATTGCCTGAGTGACCTGACAGCATTTTCCGAATTTTCAATAAATATCTCTAAAGTCTGATTTACAAATTCGGAGTCATTATCTGCCATCTTTTTTAACTCGAATAAATCATAAGGCTTCGGAGTGAGTTCATTTTTCAGTATAATTTCTGTTTTGGGTTTAAACGACGATTTTTCTGATAAGAGAAGTACTTCACACATCTTGCTGTATAAATAACTCTCCCTGAAAGGTTTAATCATTAAGTCATCAATTCCTGCCTCTTCGTATTTTAAAATATCATCCTTCAAAGCCTCGGCGGTTAGCGCAATTATGCGGCTCTCACTATCTTTTTTATGCTCCCTTAAATATTTTGCTACTTCAACACCATTAATATCAGGCAAATGGATATCAAGAAGTATAATGTCATATTTTTCCGAGTCAAGTTTTTCTAATGCTTGTTTTCCATTAATCGCTATATCGCACGAGCAACTGAATTTCGCAAGAATTGTCCTGGCAAGTAACATATTTACACTATCATCTTCAACCAGGAGTACTCTTCTATCTTTTAATTTACCCGGATCAATGGTATCGGGATCAAAAGAAGAGATATCTTCTTCCTGCCCTTTTTGATAGGGGATAATAAATGAGAATGTTGTGCCTACTCCCCTTTGACTGGATACTGAAAGGCTGCCATCCTGCATTTCAATAAGATATTTACAGATAGCAAGGCCCAGGCCAATTCCTTCATTTTTCTTTTCGCTATCTGAACTGCTCTGCCGGTAATGCTTGAAAATATCTTTAAGATATTTGTCAGTTATTCCTATTCCCGTATCAGTCACTTCGAATTTTATCAGGATCTTTTCCGGGGTTTCATCATACAGGGAGCAAATCAACTTAACCTTGCCCCTGTTCGTAAACTTAACTGCATTTGTAAGCATGTTCATCAAAATCTGCTCCAGGCGAAATGAGTCACCTTTTATAACCCTCTCCAGGCGTTTATCAATTTCACAATCAAACTCAAGTTTCTTTTGTTTGGCTTTCAGAGCTATGGCGCTGTGTATATAGTTTACCTTACTGCTCAATCTGAAAGGACTTTTTTCAAACCTTAACTGATTGGCCTCAATCTTCGACATCACAAGTATATCATTGACCAGTGAAAGCAGCAGTTCGGAGGAGTTATCGATTATTCCAACATACTCACGTTGCTTACCAGATAATTTTGTTTGAAGAAGCTGTTCAGTAAATCCCATGATAGCATTAAGCGGGGTCCTGATCTCGTGACTGACACGTGCCAGAAACTGAATTTTTGCCTTACCCGATCTTACTGCTTCCTCCTTAGATTTTTTCAGAATCTTTTCTGACAGTTTTTCGCCGGTAATATTCCTTACAACAGCCAATCCGGAATGAATAGCATTATTCCCGTCCCTCAAAGGAGAAACCCTGATCAGATAATTATAATTATCAACTTTGTATTCTCTGCTTACTATTTCTCCATTTAATACAGATTCAAATAAGGATGTCCATATCCCACGTATTTTATTATTTGAAACCTCCGATAATAACCTGTCTTTAAAATCATCTCTTGATAATCCGATATTCTTCATTTCAATCCCTTCAGCAAGTACAAAGCGCATATCTTTATTGAACACAAAAACATTAATTTCCGGCATTTTATTCAGAAGAGTCCGGTAAAGATTTATGTCCTGCTGCAGGTTTTCATGACTGACCTTATAATCAGTTATATCTCTGCCTGAGATAATAATTCCAAGGACATTGTCACTGGTATCACATATTTTTGTTGTTTGTGAATCTATAATTCGTTCCTCATCCGTATTTGTTTTTAAACGGTAAAGTATATTAATACTGTTGGAATCATTTTTGCTGAGGAATTTCGTTAAACGTAATTTTATCCTTTTCTGCTCTTGACCGGTTACCAGTTTCCGGACAAAATCCTTTCCTGTTAATTTTTCATCATTACAGCAAAGCACCTCCTTTGCCCTGTTATTTACAAAGGTGATTTTCCCCTTAACATCAACCATAATTATAAACAGCCCGATAATATTGAAACATTGATGAGCTATCTGAATCTCATAGTTTGCCCCGGAATCCGGATAAAACATATTATTCAGGAATACCTGCTTAGAGGATATTTCCATAACTAAGTACTTTATTTTGAGCTTCCCTGCCAGCTAAGTTAACACTTATTTATCGCATCATAAACCACAAATGCTATAATTTTCAATCACAAAATAATTACTACAAATTCAAAATATGAATTGAGGCATTATTCCACATTTCCATTTCCCCATGAATCACAACTATTAACTATCCCTGATATAGCACCTATTCATCAATCTTCATACTCCACTCATTGTATGTTATTTAATACTCTTATACAAATAATTGCTGTAAAAAATGGAATAGCATTTGCAGTTTTTGATAATACATACAAATATTAAGAGATTAGTATTATGAAAACTTTGCTCGCAATAATTTATAACCCGGTTAACTCCAAAGAGTTTATTAAATATACGTATCAAATGGCTGAGGATCTGAATTACACACCTCATTTTCTATATATTCAAAATCCGGCAATATATTCAATGAGCTCAGGTGCAATACGTCCCGGGGCCCAGCCAATAGGAACTGAAATTGAAGTTGATCAAAAGAATGCACTTAAACTTATACAGGAAAAAATCAAGAAAGTCCGCAAAGAATTACCCAACAATGTTCCTGTTAATTTCAGTGTTGAAACAGGTGCTGAAGATCTGTTAATAACCCAGTATATATCTGACAAAAAGGCTGAAATGGTAGTGCTGGAAGGAAGGGATAAAGGTAGTGCATGGACTACAGAGGCTGCTAATGCGGGTATTATTCAAAGGATTAATTGTCCGGGCTGGATGATACCATACAGAATAACCTATAATCCGTATCAAAAGATCATATATGCTACAGATTATAACGAAACAGATATTCATACCCTGAAGAACCTGATAAACTTAACCGGCAGGTTTTCTCCTGAGATCACAGCTCTCCATATCTCAGATTCTGATGCTTTCGGAGAGAAAACCAAAGAAAAGGGATTCCTTGAATTAGTAAAAAAAGAGCTGAAATATGAAAAGATTCTGGTAAAAACACTAATAGATAAAGAGAAAAAAAACCCTGGAGTATATATCAATGAATACGCAATTGACAATAATGTAAACCTGATCGTATTACTGAAGGAAAATAAAAGCTTTATTGAAAGGATATTTAAACCCGGTTTTACAAAAAAAATATTAAAAGCAGCAAAATTACCTGTACTGGTTTACCAGGAGTAATTGATAACTATACTTTATACGAATGAATCCCCATGATACTAAAGTCTCACAAAATACAATAAATAAAACAAGGGGATTGACTTCGTCGATCTCACATGTGTTATTTGTTCTTTTAGCAATACAAGTCAGATGTGACATTGACTTTCAGTCGATTTCACATACAATATGATTTAACTTTTAGCCAAAATGTTCAGTTGTGAAATTCATCCATTTGAAATACTGAAGATAAATTATGTATTGAGCATAACTAATTGAATATTAATATTATTAACTTGGTATATTAGAATGCAAAGCAGATTTTCATTGAATCTTGGAAAACCATTCGGGATAAAGGTTTCGGTGCACTGGACATTTTCTTTACTGATCGTATGGATAATATTTATTACTGTCAATCAGGGATTGGAGCCAGTGCAAATCCTTATGCATATACTATTTGTTCTGGCTTTATTTGCATGTGTCCTGTTACATGAATTCGGACATTCACTTACAGCCATAAAGCTTGGGGGGAAAGTCCAAAGTATTACCCTTTTGCCCATTGGAGGTATGGCTAATATCTCAGAAATGCCTGAAAAACCTAAAGACGAATTCATTGTCTCAGCAGCAGGACCTCTTGTTAACATAATTATTGCGGTTATTTTGTGGTTATATCTGACGTTTATCAGTTCTGCAGATCTTGCAGAACTGGAATATGGAGTCATCACGACAAATAACTTTCTTGTGATGCTGCTCGCTGCCAACCTGTTCATTGTAGCTTTCAATCTCATCCCTGCATTTCCCATGGACGGGGGGCGACTTTTCAGATCTGCTCTTTCAGTTTATATGAGCAAACTCAAAGCAACGAGAATTGCAAAGGACATTGGACAAATATTTGCTATTGTATTCATTTTTGCAGGGTTCTTTTTAAATCCATTCTTAATAGTAATCGGGTTTTTTATTTTTCTTGGCGCAAGGGGTGAATATGAGATGATGAAATACCGGGATATACTGAATAACTTCACGGTAAAAGATATTGTAAAAACGGATTACGAAGAGTTGGACGAGAATGAATCACTGGGTACAGCCGCAGAGAAGCTTATGCATATATCAAACAGGGGCTTTGTCATCAAATCCGGGGGAGAATATGCTGGTATTCTAACAAAAAATGACCTGATTAAAGGTCTGAATGTATACGGGAAAGAAGGTAGCATTAAAGAGGTGGTTAACGAAAATATTGAAAAGGTAAATCCTGGCATGACACTTTTTGATGTTTTTAAAAAAATGCAAATGAATCGTTATGATATCGTTCCGGTATTGGATAATGATAAATTTAAAGGAATTCTGGACCTTGAAAGCATAAACGAATTCTTCCTGATCCAAAATGCCACGCGTTAAATTTACTATCCTGCAGGTAATTACTTTTAAAAAATAATTAACCGATACAGATATGGATCATTTCACAATAAAATCTGTCTAAAATAAAATCGGGTGTAGAATTGTGGATTTATTTCACATTAGTGGCATGCATCCCCAGCCCAAATCAGTAACATCATTATCAATTCCATCGGTAATGTCTGTATCATGATCCGGTTTGATGTTATTAAATCTGATCTCATAAAAAACATTATAGAACCTGTTTTTATGGAATAGTTTTTGCTCTTCTATATAAAAAATTCACTCCAGGGTTAACGGCTCTGAGTATAACCGGTACAGATTTACATGGAAAAGGACAATTGACAAGCCGGTAACTACTCAAATAAATTAATAAATGTTTTTAAACACGGAAATTAAAAAACTTAGATTATGGAAAAAAATGATTTTAAAGAGAAAGCAAAAAAGGGTATTGATGAGATATTCAGCAAAATTGAATTACTTGAATCAAAAATAGAAAAGACCAACGAAAAAATCAGGCCGGAGTATGAAAAGAGCCTGGCCGAAATTAAATTACGGAAAGCCGAATTAGAATTAAAATATGATTCTCTTATGAACGCTTCAGATGCAAAATGGGAGGAAGCAAAAGATGCCTTTACGTCCAGCCTGGAATCATTTAAAGAAGGCTTTACAAAGCTTGCATCGGTTTTCAGGTAACTGCAGGATAACAGCCAAAGTAAGGGCTATACGCTATCTACTGCCTTTTTAAGCATTTCACCAGCCTCTGAGGCAAGCTTGAGCAGCTCTTCGCTTCCGATTCCCTTCATCGAAGTGTAGGGGTCTATTATAGCAACCTCCGTAACTTCAGGGGCAACCTCCTGAACAATGACACTGCAGGGCAACATTGTTCCAATCTTGTCTTCGATTTGAACCGCCTTGTAGGCAAAGGAAGGATTGCAAGCACCCAGGATCCGGTATTTTCTGAAATCCTTTCCAAGCTTCTCCTTAAACTTATCATGCATGTTTATCTCCGTAAGGATCCCGAATCCGTATTTCTTGAGTTCCTCAGTGATCTTTGCGGCAGTCTCCTCAAATCCGCTGTTGATCTTCTTTTCAAAATAATATTTCATAATCTTAGGTTTTAATTATTTGACTATACTATAATTGTAATTCTTATAATCCCTTGATACTGCGTCTCACAAAAAGATATGAAAGTCGCATCCGGAAAGTATTGCTAAATGAACAAAATCCTGCATTTTAGTTCGGCCGAAGGTCAACAACACTTAGTATACCTCTTTGAATAACGGTATTAAAAACTGATTATTTTCAGAAAACCTCCTTCACAATCCGGTCCTCATTTACATTCATATCCCTGAGGTATCCCTCCACAGTCATCATCATCATGGGAGGGCCGCAGAGATATACATAACCAGCAGATTCACCAACCTCTTCCCTCAGAAATTCTTCAGTTACGAAGCCATGTGCATACCCGTTGACTTTTTCTTCAGACAGGATATTTACAAAGTTATCACCAAGCATCTCCTCGAGTTCTTTTTTGAGAATGATATCATCTCTGGTTTTATTGGCAAAAATAAGTTTATTGTTGCCAATCTGTTTCTTTTTCCTCAGATCCCTGAGAATGGCGATAAAGGGAGTCACACCTGACCCTCCGGCAATAAAAACCCCTTCTCCCCTGTAATCAATTGAGCCGAAAACATCAAACAAAATGAGATTCTCTCCTGCCTTGACATGAAGGAGCTTATCTGTTGTTCCGTCATGTTCAGGATAAGTCTTGATTATAAATTCAACAAAATCATCTTCAGGCAGTGACGAAAATGTAAATGGTCTTTTTTCTTCCTCCCAACCTTTTCTGTCAATTGCTATATTTGTTGCCTGACCCGGTCTGAAAGTGTAGTTTTCCGGTTTATCGGTAATTATACTTAGTGTATCATGTGTTACCTTTTCAATTGATCTTATTTTTACGTAATGTTTTCCCATTTGAATATTATATTTATTATTTCCAGATTCATTTAGTAAGTTAACAGATAATTCAATATATTGTTCTATTTAGTCCGAAAAATGTATTTTTATAGTGCAATCTTAAAAAGCCATCCAGCATGTCGGTTTTTCAGTTAAATACATTATGCAGGTTAATTCCGGTTACAGGAATTCTGATCATAGCGGCAGCCTGCTTTTCATGCGAAAATCCTGAACTGGATAATCGATCAGTAACGCCGGAAAAGCCCCACGGACGGCATCAGGAACCAACCGGTGAGTGGCATGATAACAAATTTTCAATGTTCATTCACTGGGGAATATATTCAGAACTGGCCGGAATGTGGAACGGCGAGCCTGTTACCAGGGGCTATTCCGAGCAGATACAGGCTCATGCAGGAATTTATTCTGATGTTTATGCACGTGTTGCCAACCGTTTCGATCCACAGAAGTGGAATCCGGATTCAATAGCCTTTCTGGCAAAAGAGGCCGGCATGAAATCGGTTGTGATAACCTCCAAGCATCATGATGGGTTTTGCATGTTTGATTCAGAATATACCGGCTATAACATTGTACAGGCTACTCCCTACGGCCGCGATGTTATTAAAGAGCTGGCAGAAGCGTGTGAGCGTCACGGACTGAATTTTGGATTGTATTTTTCGCTTATCGACTGGCACTACCCGCCGGCTTATCCCATTTCCAGTCATAATGCCGATTTTATACCCGACAAACATCACCAGTACAATATGAACCAGGTGCGCGAACTCCTGACAAATTACGGTCCGATTTCTGAATTGTGGTTTGACATGGGATCGCTTGATCCCGGGCAGAGTCGTGAACTCAGGGAGCTGGTCCACAGCCTCCAGCCAGGATGCATGGTTAGCGGCCGTCTTGGTAATGATATGGGCGATTTCACGGTACTGGGAGACAATGAGGTACCCGGCTACACCCTTGACACTCCGTGGCAAACTCCCGCATCCATGTTTGACGAGACCTGGAGCTACCGCTCGTGGCAGGAGCGCGGCGACCCGTCACTGAAAATCCGTGAAAAGCTGGAAGACCTTATCACGGTTGTCAGCCGTGGAGGCAACTACCTCCTCAATATTGGACCCCGTGGCGACGGATCAGTTGTCCAATTCGAAAGAGATGTACTGCACGGAATTGGCAAATGGCTGGATGTCAATGGTGAGTCGATCTACGGCACACGTCCGGCAGGTTTTTCTGAATCACCTCCATGGGGAGAGATCACCACAATGGATAACAGGCTCTATCTGCACCTGACCAGTCCGCCGCCTGACGGCGAGATCAGGCTTACCGGCATAACCGGTAACCCTGATGCATGCTATATTCTTGATGATCCTGATATTACCCCGGTTTATACCGTTGATGGTAATGATATAATCATAACGCTCCCTTCAGAAGAGGACTTTCATGACATTCGTGTTGTAGTAATGCATTTTGACAACCAATTTATGATACTGCCGCATACCCTTACCGATACTCTCCCTTTCGAAGAAAAACTGGTACTCGACCGGCAAAACAGTCATAAACACTATAGTTTTTCGGGCGTGGACTATTACAGTAATTTCAGGAGCGTTGTCAGGGAATCGTGGAGCATGCCTTCGGTGATCTCCGGAGAATTCAGTGCAACCCTCTGGTATAGTAATGCCGAAAAATCCAGGTTGGTTGAGCTGGTAACTCCAGACGGGATCCGGCTGTTAAAGCTTCAGGATGGCGAGAAGGTTCCTGTTACAGGCGAATTTGCAAATCAGGAATTAGGACCGGTATATATCAACGGACCGCATGTCTCGAGGATTGACCGCAAAACAGGAGCAGAGAGTGAAATTGATGTTAACCGTCCATGGCCAACGCCAATGGGCAAGTCATGGGAAAGAGCAGGTTTTGACAACGGGCATATGGTTGAGAGGCCTGCGCAACGCAATCAATGCTGGTATGCCTGGCAGGAGATCAAAAGTGACGGCGGGGGCGAGCTAATTGTCCGGCTGGTTAGGACCGACGGGTTACAGGTATTTCTGAACGGCAGGGAGATCTACCTGCACAACAATCCACAAAAAATGAAACAGGTGGAAGACATTGTATTATTGCCCCTGCATGATGGCAGCAATGAGCTTCTCGTGAAATTCTACAACAGGTTCGGACGAACAGTGAAATTTTCTGTTGATCACAATATCCCGCAGGTTTTGTACCGCAAGAAAATAGAAGACATTATTCTGCCCGGAAAAGCGGGCCAAAGCCTTAGCTGGCACATGCATGATCCGGTGTCGGTGCACTCAAATATGGATATGCCAAACCTGAGACTGGTACTGGATCAAAAATCAAGGTAAATAAATAATTAATCCTTTTTACAGGTTAATAAACAAAACCTATATGTCACGTTTAAAAAGAAATCATACAGGATATAAATTACCCGGTATGCTTGTGGTGGCAATGATTATCACAATTGTGCTGACCGCTTTGGCAGGGTGCTTGTCAGGCGATACTTATGAAGATCCCTGGCCTGACGAAACCAGGGAGACAAAGCCATGGACGCGAATGTGGTGGATGGGCAACGCAATAAATAAAGATGACCTGTATCGCACAATTAAGGAATATGCCGGGTCCGGTCTTGGCGGAATCGAGATCACACCTATCTATGGTGTGAAGGGGACCGAGGATCAGTATATTGATTTTTTATCGGATGAATGGATCGAAATGCTGCTGTTCACAATCGGGGAGGCAGAAAAAAGTGGGATGGGGGTGGATATAAACCTTGGTACCGGCTGGCCTTATGGTGGTCCCCATGTAACAGAGAAATACGGAGCAAAAAGAATTACTGTTAACCGTTATCCTGATGACAGTGGCTACTTTTTCCCCGGCAGGGAGGTAAATATAAACCTTCTGCAAACACCGGGAGAGTCACTGGTAGCATTGTTTGCCATATATGAAGACGGAACGCGTGAAGATATATCTGAAAAGACAAGCGACGACGGAACACTCAACTGGAGTCCGCAATCCGGCAACTGCAGTGTGTATGCGGCTGTGGCCAGCAACACTAACCAACTGGTAAAAAGAGCTGCTCCCGGGGGAGAAGGACTTACTGTCGATCCATTTTCCGGCGAAGCACTGGAGGCATACCTTGACAGATTCGACAGGGCATTTGGTGATGAGCAGCCTGCAATCAGATCTATGTTCAACGACAGCTATGAAGTATACCAGGCCAATTATACACCATTAATATTTGATGTATTCGAAAAACGCAGGGGATATGATGTCCGGCCTTGGATAAAAGAGCTTTCGGAGAGAGAAGCCACAGATATGAATATCAGAATCCAGGCAGACTACAGGGAGACCATATCTGATCTTCTGCTGGAGGAGTTTACCATTCCCTGGGATGAATGGATAAGAAGAAAAAACAGCATCTCAAGGCTGCAGGCACACGGATCACCGGCAAATTTGCTTGACCTGTACGGAGCATCCGGAATACCCGAGGGAGAGATCTTCGGATCTACCATCTTCCCGGTTAAAGGGTTCAAAAAGTATACCCACGACAACAGGAACCCGCCACCTGACCCCCTGATGATGAAGTTTGCCTCCTCTGCAGGTAATGTTACAGGGAAGCAACTGGTATCTTCTGAAACATTCACATGGGCAGGTGAACATTTCAAAGTTACCCTTTCGGAGCTGAAACCTGAACTTGAGCAGGTTTTTCTGGCCGGGGTGAATCATATTTTCTATCATGGTTCATCTTATATCCCTGAATCGGCCGAATGGCCGGGATGGTTGTTCTATGCCTCCGTACAGTTTAATCAGCGTAACAGCTTCTGGCCGCACCTGCAAGGGATGAATGAATATATCACCAGGTGCCAGTCGATCCTTCAGTTTGCGACCCCCGACAACGAGCTGCTGGTATACTGGCCCGTGCATGATATATGGCATCAGACAGGTGAACTCGATATGTTGCTGACTGTTCACAATGTCGGAAACTGGCTTCAGCCTTCTGAATTCTACAAGACTGTAAGTGAGCTGACAGGAAAAGGATATCTCGCCGACTATGTTTCGGGCAGGCAGCTGGAAAATTCTGTTGCCGGTAACGGTTTGATTGAAACCACTCCCGGAGCTTCCAAATACAAAGCCTTGATAGTCCCCCATGTTAAATATATGCCTCTGGAGGATATTGAAAACATCCTGCGGCTGGCAGAGGAAGGAGCGACAGTAATTTTTGCAGGACTTCCTTCAGATGTACCTGGCTTTTTTGAGTTCAGCGATCGCAGGGAAGAGCTGAAATCAATTACCGGCAGTTTATCATTTACAGATAAAGGGAACGGGATCAGCGAATATGATGCAGGACGCGGTACAGTTCTTCTTGCCGGAAACCTTCAGCAGGCTCTTGAGTACAGGGATATTTTCAGGGAGGAGATGGTTGACAGGGGATTGCAATTTACACGGCGGGATCATGGTGAAGGCAAATATTACTATATTGTAAACCACACGGCCGAAGATATCGATACCGTGATACCTGTCAACAGCACAGGCCGCTCGGTGGTTATTATGGATCCGCAAGACGGACGGTACGGAGTGGCAGGTACTGAAGGGGCTGGCCGGGGCAGAACAGGAATGCGTGTACAGATAGCTTCCGGTGAGGCACTGTTTATCAAGACTTGCGGGAACAGGAACAGGGGTATGGCCGAATGGAGATACTTTGATGAGGGAAGACCGGAAATCGTTCTTGACGAAAGGTGGAATCTTACTTTCACTAATGGGGGACCGGTGGTGCCGGAGATGATAATTCTGGAAGAGCTGGTTCCGTGGACAAGTCTTGGGGGTGATGATGTAAGGAACTACTCAGGTTCGGCAGAGTATTCAACTGACGTCTACCTGCCGGAACTAACGGCAGGTGAATATAGGCTCTGCCTGGGTGATGTGAGGGAAAGTGCCCGGGTATGGGTAAACGGGCAAGATGCAGGTATTGCCTGGAGCAACCCCTTCAGGCTCAAGGTGGGTGAGTATCTGAATACGGGAACAAATACAATAAGGATTGAGGTAGCTAACCTGATGGCCAACAGGATAAGTTATATGGACAGGGAAGGAATCCAGTGGAGGAACTTCCATGATATAAATTTTGTGTCACTCTTCTATACGCCCTTCGATGCATCAGACTGGGAGGTGTTTGATTCGGGGTTGCGGGGACCGGTACGGCTGGTACCGCTAACAGTTCATTAAATTAGCCTATCTCATGGTTGCTGCGGGAGCTTAAGCTATTCGTCCGCTGCTGTTATTCATACCTGAGAAGTTTCACCGGACTCTGTGATGCAGCCCTGTAGGTCTGAATTGATGTAGATATCCAGACTGTTAGTGCCGCAACAAGTCCGGCCAGCAGGAAGATCCACCAGCTCAGTGATACACGGTTTGAATAATTCTGAAGCCACTGGTCAAGAAAATAATAGACTACGGGGGTTGAAACAAGCAATGCAACTATTACAAGGCGCAGATATTCAAATGACCATAACCTGAAAATATCAGCAGTGGTGGCGCCGTTTACCTTTCTCACACCTATTTCCTTGTTGCGTCGCCTGGCCGTGAAGACAGCCATAACCGACAGTCCAGATATTGCAATTATACCCGCAATGATTGTAAGTCTTATAATCAGTCTTCGCATGGTATCCTCCTCCCTGTAAAATTGCTTAACAGTTCTGTCAGGATGTACAATGATCAGCTCTCCCGATGCTGAAACTTTCTGCCACACCTCCTCTATCCCTGATAAGACATCATTAAGGCTCTCCGGATCATACCTCACGATCATCTCCCTTATATTTTGGGGACTTGCCAGGTTGACCGCCATGGGTAACACAGGCTCATGATGTGACTGAAGGTAAAAATCATCAGAAATACCGATAATGACAGACCCGTTCAGTTCCTTACCTATGGGATCATTGATCTGGAGCTGATTCAAGGCAGTACGGTTTAAAATTATGGCATTCTCCCTGTCGGAGGGATAATCCTCAGAAAAGGCCCTTCCCTGCAACAGCCCTATACCAAATGTTGAAAAGAAATCATAATCCACCATAAGATAATGAGCAACAACCTTGTTTTCAGGATCGTCAGGGCTCACAAGCTCGTTTACCATGCGGCTGTAAGCCGGAGGAGAAGAGAAAGCTCCTGATACCGATTCGACCCCGCGAACATGCCTGATCCCCTGCTTCAAAGGCTCGTAGACGGGCACATTCTCCGGTCTTACCACTACTTTAAGTAATTTATCGATATCATACCCGGTATCCATATTGATAAGGTATCTTAACTGCAGAATGGCAACCCCTGATGCAGAAAACATCCCGATAAGAATAGCAATCTGCAGGGTCAGCAGGATCTTGCCAATTCCAAACCTCTGTTGCCGGCTCCCTGAAAATATTCCTGATATCAATTCGACCGGACCTGTAGCCGAAAAACGTGATCCGCCAATAATGCCGGTAATCAGTGCAATTGACACGGTCAAAAAAGCAAAAGCGATGACATACCTGTAATTACCCAGGGTATGGTAATGAAGATTATTTCTGAAAAATTCATTTATCCGGGGTAAAAACAGCTCGATAAGCATTACAGCAAGCAGAAATGAGGCGGCTGATATTAATATTGACTCTATTACAGACATACTGATAATATCCCGTTTGGATGCACCGATCACTTTCCTGATCCCGATCTCGCGGGTACGTGAACTGAACCGGGCCAGAAGAAAAAGAATACTGTTGGTAACCGCTATAAACAAAATCAGCGCTGCAATACCGGAAAGCAGGAAAATCGCCGACCTGTTGCCTGTTCTGTAACCCAGGTTATGGATATGATCCGATCCCAGGTAAAAATCTCTCATACCAAGCAATTTATAGGTAACAGGAGTAAGGTCCTCATCTTCCGGCACAAAACTGTTAAGTATTATCTCAATATCATCCGGATCTGCATCTTCATTTAAAAGAACCAACAGGCTCATATGCCGTGCTTCCCAGCTGGTTTCCAACCCGGCCCGGCGTGCATCGGGAAAACCGACGTCAAACCAGTCCTCGTGACATATTATATCAAACCTGAAGGTTGACAGTTCCGGCCAGTCCTCGAACACACCGACTACAACAAAAAGCTCCTCCCGGTTATTGATCATGGCAGATACCTGCCGGCCGACAGGATTATCCGTTTCAGGAAAAAAAAGGGTGGCAGCCGACCTGCTCAATATGAGCTCATCAGGGTTAAGAAGCATATTGCTCTTGTCCCCATGGACAAAATCAAATGTCAGAATATCAAATATCTCCCTGCTGGCATATTGCGCACGTAACCTTGATGAAACCGGTTGCCTGTCTTTATCAAGAACTACAAAATCTCTCATAAATCCTTTAATGGCAGCCTTCTCAATCTGGGGTATATCATTTGTTGCCTTCGAATACATTATATAGGGCACTCCTGCAAAATCAAGGGTGACTGACTCATTATAATGAGTTACCCGGTATATCCTGTCCCTTTTCTCATGGAAACTGTCATACGAAAGTTCATTGAAGATAAAAATAAGAGCCGTGAATGCACATGCAAAAGCAATCGTCAGCCCGAACAAGGTTATGGCGGGAAACCAAGGGCTCCTTGCCAGGTTTCTCAACGCGTTTAATATTAAATGCTTATACATAGCCAGTTTTTATAAGTTTCCGAAAACCTTGTACATCCCCCTGCTTGCAGGATTAAAGGCATCTCCCATCTTGCCTTTGTAACATTTGTAGGAGCAAAGTACAAATACCATTTTCAAACTGCAATTTCAATAATACATGAGCCAAAATCAATATTACTCAGGCATATTTAATGCCATTTATGTATATCGCTGTTCCTGTTAGTATTATGTCAGAGAACCTGATATTTACTGTTGGGTTTTCCGACACCTGTGTATCAAAAGACAACAATTTGCTATATTTTTACAATAGTTTCCGGTAAATATCTGAAAACAAATATGCCCCTTATATGGAAAACTACCCTTCTAAAAAAGCAGGACACAGATCAGCATCCCTGCTACTGGTTGATGATAACGCAGAATTGTTATCGGGACTGAAATTATTCCTTAATCCGTGGTTTGACCATATAGATATAATCAGGAATCCCAATCTTATACCGGCAAAGATCCAAAACTTCAGGTATGACGTTATAATGCTGGACATGAATTTTACGGCCGAAATTACATCGGGCAATGAGGGTTTATACTGGCTGAGGCAGATTGTTGAATCAGAGCCCGATTCGGTTGTTGTAATGATTACCGCCTATGGTGATATTGAACTGGCCGTAAAGGCAGTAAGAGAAGGAGCTACAGATTTTATCAGTAAATCATGGGATGAGGAAAAAATACTCTCAACACTGATAAGTGCGCTGAAGCTAAGTCATTCAAAAAAAGAGATCAAAAAACTCAAAACACAGCAAAAACACCTTTCTGTCCAGGAAGACCAGGGGCATTCAATTTTTAATAGCAGGGCCCGGTCAATGACCGCTATTTTAAAATGCATAGAGAAAGTTGCTCCTACTGATGCCAATATACTCATTCTTGGAGAAAACGGCACAGGAAAAGAGGTGGTTGCCAGGGAAATACACAGGTTGTCAAAGCGTTCAGACAATATCTTCGTCCACCTTGATCTTGGTTCACTAAGTGAAACACTCTTTGAAAGCGAACTTTTCGGTTATAAAAAAGGGGCCTTCACCGATGCAAAGGAGGACAAACCGGGCAGAATTGAAATTGCATCGGGGGGAAGCCTGTTACTTGATGAAATCGGGAACCTGCCTTTGCAGCTGCAGACCAAGTTGCTTTCAGTTATCCAGAACCAGGAAATAATCCCGCTTGGAGGAACCCGCCCGGCAGGTGTTGATGTCAGGCTGATCTCTGCGACAAACAGGCCCCTTGTAACAATGATTGAAGAAAGAAGCTTCAGGGAGGACCTCTACTTCAGGATCAATACTATCGAGATAGTGGTTCCGCCGCTAAGGGAGAGGAAAGAGGATATCGGCGGACTGGCAAATTATTTTTTGAATAGATTTTCATCGCGTTACAAAACAAAAGTCCCGGTTCTCTCTGAAAAAGCTGCAGAAAAGCTTTTATCATACAACTGGCCAGGCAATATCAGGGAGTTAATGCACACAATTGAAAAGGCGGTTATTCTGGCAGAAGACAATATTCTGAAACCGGATGACTTCACCCTCAATGACAAAGTGAAAAAGCCCGGCCGCATTTCAGGCTCATTCAATCTAAGTGAAAATGAAAAATATTTGATTGAATCGGCAATTGAAACCTTTAATGGGAACATGAGCCGGGTTGCCAGGGAACTCGGAATAAACCGGTCCACCCTGTATGAAAAAATAAAAAAATATAACACTGCAGTGCCAGATAACAACTAATTCAAAAGCACAAATAATGATAAAACCAGGATATTTCAGCATTATGCTGATAAGCCAGGTTGCTCTGCTGGCAATCACCCCGGTAATCTTCGCCGTTACAATGGGCAATGAAAACCTTGTTATTACAAGGCTGAATATTATAATAATATGGACTTTCCAGGTTGGATACCTGATATATTATATGCATAAACCAACCCGTGAACTATCCGGTATCCTGAAGTCATTCAGTGGCATCACACCTTTAGCTGCACCCCCTGAAAGCAAAAAAGAGATCTTTGGCATTAAGGTTGGAACGGAACTAAAACGGATCACAGAGTCAATAAGCAGCCTGAGAATACAGAAAGAGAAAGAATACCAGCTTTACCATAAATGTATTGAAAATGCTCTGACGGGATTACTGGCCGTAAATGAGACAGGAAAAATACTTGCTTCCAATAAAGCCTTTGCAAAAATACTCGGGGCAGACAAAATAGAATCCCTGGAAAAATTAAATGAGTTAAAAAATGGATTGGGCGACTTTGTTAGTTCTGTCACTGAGGAAACCAAAAAGATGATCACACTGGTGAATAAAGGAAAATTATTAAAGATATATCTAAGCATTAGTGTTTTCAGACAGGACAACCTTATAATACGCATACTGGCAATTCAGGATATCAGTTATGAAATGGCAATCCAGCAAATTGAAACCATGCAGCGCTTTGTCAGGATGATGAGTCATGAAATTTTGAACTCTGTATCCCCTATCAACCTTATGGCAGCCGGACTCATAATGAAACACCGTGAAGGTTCTCCGTGCAGTGAATGCGGGAGCATAAAAGGGTTACATGACAATGAAACACTGGATATTCTGGATGCTATAAAAAAAAGAAGCAAAGGACTCGCTGCATTCGTTGAAAGCTTTAAAAAAACCTACAACATACCTGAACCGGTATTGCAAAAAACAGATATTGAAGATCTCTTCAAGCAAATAAGCTACCTTTTCAGAGAGCAGTTAAACATTCAGGGAATCAGGCTTAAAATCAACTACGACAAAAAATTTCAAAGTCTAATAGCTGACAGGAAACTGATGGAGCAGGTGCTTATCAACCTTGTTCTCAACTCTTCAGAAGCTTTAAAGCCGGTTGAATCTCCCGTTATATGTTTATCCGCATACATCAAAAACGGCAGGCAGGTAATAGAGGTCCGTGACAATGGTTGCGGTATGGATAAGGATACAATTGAAAAACTTGCAATACCTTTTTACACAACCAGAGAAAAAGGAACAGGTTCAGGATTGTTTTTCTCACGTCAGGTGATGCGTCTTCATAAAGGAGAACTTATAATCCATTCAGATAAGGATCAGGGCACCACTGTAAGGCTTATGTTTTGACCGGTCACTCCCTGTGAACTGTAAGTGCAGTTGCCTGTGCCGCGGGCATGATCAGCAGGTCTTGTATGCTTACATGCGGCGGACGGGTTAACATAAAAAGGATAGCCTCGGCAACATCCCTGCCTGAAAGAGGTTTCATTCCCAGGTAGGGCTTTTTAGCCCTTTCCTTATCGCCCCTGAACCTCACCACCGAGAACTCTGTCTCAACCAGTCCGGGAGAAACAGTAGACACTTTGACACCATGTTCCAGCATATCAATCCTCATTCCTCTCGAAAGAGCCTCAACGGCGTGCTTGGTGGCCGAATACACATTCCCCCTTTCATACATCTCCCTTCCGGCAATACTTCCAACATTCACTATATGACCTGATCCTCTTTCAATCATTCCTGGTGCCACCTTACGGCTGATGTAAAGAAGTCCCCTGAGGTTCGTATCGATCATCCGTTCCCAGTCATCGATGTCACACTCGTGAAAATGGTCCATCCCGGCAGCCAGACCGGCGTTATTTAACAGAATATTAATTTCCTTCCATTCACCCGGTAATGATCCGATTGCCTCATTTACCTCCTCCCTGTTTCTGATATCGAAACAGAGCGTATGAACAGCAGTAAGTTTTCCCAGCCTGGTTTTCATTGCTTCAAGTCTGTCACTCCTTCTCCCGGTAAGAATAAGCCTGAACCCGTTTTCTGCCAGCAATTCGGCTGTGGCCTCGCCAATTCCGGCAGTGGCTCCTGTAATCAATACAATTCCCTTATCCATATTATTTAAATTTACAATTAATATTGATTTTATCCTCAAAAATAGTGTTCTTTATCATATTATTCAATCAGAAGAACTACAACTTTATCAATGTTAATGGATCAAAACCATAACCCCATGAAAAGAAACTCTATCGTCTTATTTATCTTACTGGCGCTTGCCGGACAAACAGCAATTTCCCAGAACATTATCTGGGATGAAACCCCCGAGCAAAGGAAAGAACGGATGCAGTGGTGGACAAACGACAGGTTCGGAATGTTCATACACTGGGGTATCTATGCCCTGCCGGCAAGGCATGAATGGGTAAAGCAACGTGAAAGAATCACTAATGAAGATTATCAGAAGTATTTTGACAATTTCAATCCGGACCTTTATGATCCGGCCGAATGGGCAAAAATGGCGAAGGATGCGGGGATGAAATATGTTGTACTTACAGCTAAACACCATGACGGCTTTTGCCTTTTTGAATCTGAATTCACCGATTACCATGCCGGCAACACCCCTTACGGGAAAGACCTGATCAGGGAGTATGTAGATGCCTTCAGGGCAGAAGGGATGGGGGTTGGATTTTATTATTCGCTGATTGACTGGCATCACCCTCATTTTACAATTGACAGGGTACATCCGCAGCGCACCACCTCAGCGGAGGAGTATGAAAGAATGAACAAAGGCCGGGATATGTCTATTTACAGGGAATACATGAAAAACCAGGTTAGAGAATTGCTTACCAATTACGGACAGATTGACATTATATGGCTTGATTTTTCATATCCTGGCGAATTTGGCAAGGGACGCGATGAGTGGGGATCGGTTGAACTGCTGAAAATGGTCCGTGAACTTCAGCCACAAATCCTTGTCAACGACCGGCTTGACCTGAAGGAGTACAGGGACGGATGGGATTTCACCACACCGGAGCAGTTCAAGGTGCAAAGCTGGCCTGAAATAGATGGTGAAAAGATTCCATGGGAAACCTGCCAGACCTTTTCCGGAAGCTGGGGGTACCACCGTGACGAACATACATGGAAGGATAATAAACAGCTGCTGGTACTGCTTATAGAAAGTGTAAGCAAAGGTGGCAATGTGCTGCTGAATGTGGGGCCGACAGGACGGGGAACAATAGATTACCGGGCACAGGAGGCCCTGAAAAACATGGGGGAATGGATGAAATACAACAGCCGTTCGATCTATGGTTGCACCCAGGCCCCTGAAGAGTTTGAAGCTCCCGAGCATTCGATCCTCACATATAATCCCGAAACCAACAGGTTATACGTGCACCTTATTGATTATCCGATAACTAATTTCCGGTTGCCCGGAATGAGAGGCAAGGTAAAATACGCCCAGTTCCTGCATGATGCCTCCGAATTACTGATAACTGCACCATACGGTCACCACCGGCAGGGAGATATTGCAACCGAGGATGACCTTAACCTGCGCCTGCCGGTTAACAAGCCGAATGTTGAAATCCCTGTTATTGAGCTATTCCTTTATGATTAACACCCTTTCGGGGAATCCAGTATACAAAGTCCCGCGCTATCATCCGGTGACATAAGTGACACAATTAATTTCATGCTTATGGATCTTTTAAAAACCAATCTTATCAGGGTTCTGCCGCTTTCTGTCCTGGCCGTCTCCTGTTCAACGGCAGATGAGGCACCGGCCGATCTCCGGCCCAACATCGTTATGATCGTTTCAGACGATCACGGACTTGACGATCTCGGATGTTATGGAAACACCGCAATACATACACCAAATCTGGATGCCCTGGCCACAGAGGGTATAAGGTTTACCAATGCCTACTGCACATCTGCCTCATGTTCGGCGAGCAGATCAGTAATTCTCACGGGACTTTACAACCATGCCAACGGGCAATACGGCCATGAACACAGCTTTCATCATTTTAAAACTTTTGAAACTGTAAGAAGCCTTCCGGCAGTCCTCTCCGAACAAGGATACAATACTGCCAGGGTTGGAAAATATCATGTTGCTCCGGAGGAGGTCTATCTTTTCGATAATGCTATCCCCGGCCATCAAAGGAATCCCTATGAAATGGCTGTCAACAGCCGCCCGTTTCTGGAAGAGAACCGGGATAAACCTTTTTTTCTATATTTCTGCACCAGCGACCCCCACAGGGGCGGAGGCATGGTTGAGGATGATCCTTACAGGCCCGACAGGTTCGGGAACAGGGATGAGGGCTACGAAGGTATAACCGAAACCTTTTTTACCCCTGATGAAGTGGAGGTACCCTGGTACCTGCCCGATACCCCGGCAACCCGGGCAGAGCTGGCACAATATTACCAGTCCGTCGCCCGTATGGACCAGGGTATAGGAAAATTGTTTGATATCCTTAAGGAACAAGGGCTGTGGGACAATACGGTAATAATGTACCTGTCAGACAATGGCATTGCTTTTCACGGTGCAAAAACCAACCTGTACGACCCGGCAATGCGTCTGCCGTTCATTGTCAAAATGCCTGAGGGCAAAAACAGTGGCAGAGTGACAGATGCTATGGTAACCTGGG
>SL_3KL_010_SEDDRAFT_10001091_pt1 | contig 24213 bp, 15 predicted proteins | sample SodLakKL_010_SED_2_FD_10381 | JGI IMG/M metagenome (IMG submission 10381) | reverse complement strand
CACGGACCGTGCGAACCGGCCGTCGGGGTCGATGAGCCCACCCGTGACCCGAACGCGAGCCGGACGTCCGCGCGCCACCTGTGGTCCGCAGGAACGCACCGCTACCCTCCGCTGGTCCACGCAGAACGAGGCTTGCTCCCACCATGACCGACATCTCCCCGTCCCGGGTCGAGGCTGAACGCTACGACCCGCAGGCGATCGAACCGCCCCTGGCGCAGCGGTGGCACGACGAGCGCACCTACTCGCTGTCACCCCCTCCGAGCGCCGACCGCGAAGGTGACGACACCTTCTACGCGCTCACGATGTTCCCGTACCCCTCGGGCGATCTGCACATGGGCCACGCCGAGATCTTCACGATCCACGACGCGCTGGTCCGCCACCTGCGGATGACCGGCAAGCGGGTCCTCAACCCGATCGGCTGGGACGCCTTCGGCCTGCCCGCGGAGAACGCTGCGCGCAACCGAGGGGCCGACCCACGGGAGTGGACCTACGACAACATCCAGGAGCAGCGATCGACGATCGTGCGGCTGGGGTACTCGTTCGACTGGGACACGGTGCTGCACACCAGCGATCCCGACTACTACCGCTGGACCCAGTGGCTGTTCCTGGAACTGCTCGACGCCGGCCTGGCCTACCGCAGGGACGGCAACGTCAACTGGTGCGAGTCCTGCACCACGGTGCTCGCGAACGAACAGGTCGTCGACGGTCGCTGCGAGCGCTGCGGCGCTGAGGTCTACCGCCGTCCGCTGACCCAGTGGTACTGCCGCATCACCGAGTACGCCGACGAGCTGCTCGACGGCCTGGACTCGATCGATTGGCCCGAGCGGGTGAAGAACCTGCAGCGCAACTGGATCGGGCGCTCCGAAGGTGCCGAGATCGCCTTCCCCACCGCCGACGAGGGCAAGGGCGGCGAGCCCGACGAGGTCGTGGTCTACACGACCCGTCCCGACACGATCTTCGGGGCCACCTACTTCGTCTTCTCGCCCGAGCATCCGCTGGTGGCCGAACGCATGGCCGGGGACACCGAGTACGAGGCGTTCCTCGCCGACGTGGCCAAGCGTTCGGAGCTGGAGCGCATCTCGGGCATGGGCGAGGATCGCGGCAAGCGTGGTACGCGCCTCAACTTCGACATGGTCAACCCCTTCACGGGCGAGACGATCCCGGCGTACGCGGCCGACTACGTGCTGATGGACTACGGCACCGGCGCGATCATGGCGGTGCCGATCGCCGACCAGCGCGACTTCGACTTCGCCCGCCAGGAGGGCCTGGAGATCCGGCCGATCATCCGGCCCACGGGCGACGACGGCACACCGCTCGACGACCTGGACCCGGACACGATGACCGAGGCCTACCTCGGTGACGGCGTGATGGTGAACTCGGGGGACTACGACGGCCTGCCCTGGGAGGAGGCCAAGGAACGCATCATCGCGGATGTGGAGGCCAAGGGCTGGGGACACGCGCGCGTCAACTACCGCCTGCGCGACTGGCTCGTCTCGCGGCAACGGTCGTGGGGTCCTCCGGTCCCCGTCATCCACTGCCCGAGCTGCGGTGAGGTGCCCGTCCCGGCCGACCAGTTGCCCGTCGAGCTCCCCAAGGACCTGGACTTCCAGGTGCAGGGCTCGCCGCTGGACCAGCACCCCACCTTCAAGCACGACGTGGCCTGCCCGTCGTGCGGCAGCGAGGACGCGGTCCGGGACGTCGACACGCTGGACACCTTCGTCGACTCGTCCTGGTACTTCCTGCGCTACCTCTCGCCCGCCAGCGAGGAGGAGGCCTGGCCGATCGAGGCGGCGAACGCGTGGCTGCCGGTCGATCAGTACACCGGCGGGGTCGAACACGCCGTCCTGCACCTGCTGTACAGCCGGTTCGTTGTCAAGGCCATGCGCGACCGCGGCTACCTCGCCGCGGACGAGCCGTTCCAGCGCCTGCTCAACCAGGGGCAGGTCATCATGGACGGTGCCTCGATGTCCAAGTCCAAGGGCAACCTGGTGGTGCCGGGCGAGGTCTACGAGGAGTTCGGCGCCGACACCCTGCGCGGCACGATGCTGTTCGCCTCCGCTCCCGAGGACGACATCGACTGGGCTGATGTCTCCCCGACGGGGATGTACAAGTGGCTGGCCCGCGTGTGGCGGCTCACCCTGGAACACCTCGACCGCGAGGTAGCCGGTTCGGCGCAGGACGGTCAGCAGGCCGACGCGCTGCGCAAGGCGATCGCCGTGGCGGTGGTCGGCGCGAGCGAGGACCTCGACGCGCGCAAGTACAACACCGGCATCGCGAAGATGATGACGCTGACCAACGCCGTGCTCGACGCGACACGCGACGGGTCCGGCGGTCCAGTGGTCCGTGAGGCGCTCGAGACGTTACTGAAGCTGCTGGCGCCGATCGCTCCCTTCATCACCGAGGAGCTGTGGCGCCGGCTCGTCGGCGACGGATCGGTGCACGACCAGGCCTGGCCGACCGCGGACGCCTCGCTGCTGGTGGAGGACGAGGTCGAGATCGTCGTGCAGGTCAACGGCAAGGTGCGTGGCCGCATCACCGTTCCGTCTGGCGCCGAGCAGGAGACGGTCGAAGCGGCCGCCAAGGCCGACGACGCGGTCGCGGCGCACCTCGACGGTGAGCTGGTCAAGGTCGTCTTCGTCCCGGACAAGCTGGTCAACCTCGTCGTGAAGGGCTGAGCCGAGGTGGTCGCCTCGGTCGCCGTCGTCACCGACTCGACAGCCGACCTGCCACGTGACCTGGTCGAGTCGATCGGGTTGCGGGTGGTGCCGCTGTCGGTGGCCTTCGGTGACCGCACCGAGATCTCCGGCGTGACGCTGCAGCCCGAGGACTTCTACCCGCGGCTCGCGAACAGCGCACGGATGCCGACCACCTCGCAGCCGTCGCCCGCGTGGTTCGAGGAGGCCTACGCCGACTGTGCCGACGACGGACACCAGGCCATCGTGTCGGTGCACTGCTCGGCGGCGCTGTCGGGCACGGTCTCGCTCGCCCGGGACCGTGCCGAGGACGCTGCGTTGCCCGTCGAGGTGATCGACACCAAGCTCGTGGGCGGGGCACTCGGGTTGGCGGCGTTGGCCGCCCACAGGGTGGCCGACCAGGGTGGGTCGGTCGCGCAGGTCGTCGACGCGGTGGAGCGGGTCCGCGAGCGCGCGCTCGGGTTGCTGGTGGTGGACACCCTGGAGTACCTCAAGCGCGGCGGCCGGCTCACCGGCGCGCAGGCGATGGTCGGCACCGCGCTGAAGGTCAAGCCCATCCTGCACCTCACCCCGGACGGTCGTGTCGAGGTCCTCGAGCGCACCCGGACGTGGGGGCGGGCGATGGACCGGTGTGTGGAGCTGGTGTCCGAGGTCGCCGCCGGGGGTCCGGTCGACCTCGTGGTCGTCCACGCCGTGGCGCCCGAACGCGCCCGAGAGCTGTCGGAACGGCTCGAGGGCCGGGTGGAGATCGCCGAGCGGATCGAGACGCTCATCGGCCCCATCGTCGGTACCCACGTCGGCCCGGGAGCGATCGGCGTCGCCGTCGTCCCGGCCGACGGGCGCAGGTAGAGCTGGCGTTCCCGGTCAGGGTTGTCCACAGGAGCGACATCGGCCCCTGAGCGACACCGGGGAGCGGGCAGCCTGCCGGCATGGATCCCGACGAGCTCCCCGGCGCGGATGACGGACCGCGTTCCTCCTCGGCGCGCCTCGGGGCATGGTTCGAGGCCTCCCCGGTCGAGCTGATCGGCCTCGCGGTGCTGCTCGTCGGGGCTATCGCGGTCACCGTCATGGTGCTGTGGGACACGGGCCGCCGGCCGTCGGAGCTCCCGCCCACCGCCTCGATCGGCAGCGGCGTCGACCACGCGGGTCGGGGCGACGCGGGAGCGTCCACATCCGGCGCGGACCCGCATGCGCCGGGACGCCACGATGCGACAGGAAACGGGGACGGCGAGGTGGAGGACGCCGGCGAGGTGGTCGTCCACGTCTCGGGGGCGGTCAACCGGCGGGGTGTGGTCACCCTGCCTGTCGGTGCTCGGGTCGGTGACGCCATCACCGCCGCGGGCGGCACCACCACCGACGCCGACCTCGATCGGCTCAACCTCGCCCGGTTGCTCGCGGATGGTGAGCAGGTGCACGTTCCGGCGGAGGGCGAGGAGGTCCCGCCGACCGACGACCCCGTCGGCGCCGGGGTGGGCGCCGACGGACGCGTCGATCTCAACCGCGCCTCCCAGGAGGAGCTCGAGACCCTCCCGGGCATCGGCCCCGCGAAGGCCGCGGCGATCATCGAGCACCGTACGTCGGTGGGACCCTTCGAGGTGCCGGGCGACCTGCGTGCCGTGCCCGGCATCGGCGAACGCACGTTCCAGCAGCTGGCCGACCTGGTCACCGTCGGGTGAGCGCCCCCTCGACGGGTGGCTCGCAGGGGGATCCTGCGGTCCCTGCTCACACCGACCGTCACACCGACAGCCACACCGACAGCCACACCGACGGCGAGGTGGTACCGGCCGGGGACGGCTCGGCGACCCCGGCCATGCTGGGTGAGGTGCTCGGGCCGCTGCCGGTCTGGGCCGCGACCGCGGTCACGGCCGCGCTGTGCGGGGAGGTCCTCGGCGAGCGACTGGCGGACGGGGAGCTCGGCGCCTCCGTCGGCCCGTGGTTGACCGGTGCGCTCGCGCAGGTGTGGACGATCTGGGTGCCCGCCGTCGTGTCGATCGGCCTGCTGATGGCCATCACGGTGGTGGCACGGCGGACGGACGTCCGCGGGCACCGCCGCCACCTCGGCGTCGCTGGGATCTTGATGGTGATCCTGGCGGTGCTGCCCGGGAGCGCCGTGCGGGTCGTGACGGCGGAGGTCGGGCTGCTCCCACAGCTCGCGGACCAGGGCGGTGCGCGAGCTGTCCAGGCCAAGGTCGTCCACGAGCCGCGGCCGATCGCCACGGGCTGGCACGTGCTCGTCCGCATCACCGAACTCGATGGCGTCGCCACGAGGGAGCGGGCCGCGCTGACCCTCGACGCGGACCGGGACCCGCCACCGCTCGGGAGTCGCTGGGACGCCGAGGTGACCGCGCGGCCGCTGCCCGACGGCGGGTACGGACGGTGGCTGGGCCGCCAGCACGCCAGCGTCGTGCTCGATGTGCGCCGCTGGGAGCGGCGCGGCTCGCCTGGGTGGCTCGCGGCCGCCAGCGAGCACGTGCGCGAACGGATCCGCACCGCGGCGACCCGCCACCTCGCGGATCGCACGGGCGGGCTACTGGTCGGGTTCGTGTCGGGCGACACCCGCCTGCTGCCCGAGGACGACCAGGAGGCGATGCGCGCGACGTCGCTCACGCACCTGACCGCCGTCTCCGGGGCCAACGTCGCGATCGTCGTGGGTGGGGTCCTGCTCTTCCTCGGTGCGCTGCGGGTCGGTGCACGGTGGCGACGACGCATCATCGCGGTCACGATCGTGGCTTTCGCCTTCCTCACCCGGTTCGAGCCGAGCGTGCTCCGGGCGGGGAGCATGGCGTTGCTGGTGCTGTTGGTCGCGGCGCGCGGGATGCCTCGCGACACCCGCCATGCGCTGTGTGGTGCGGTGCTGCTGTTGGTGCTCCTCGATCCTCGGCTGGCCGGCTCGCTGGGGTTGCTGCTGTCCGCGACCGCGACCGCTGGGGTGTTGATGGTCGCGCCGCTGGTAGCCGAGCGGTTGCCCCGCCTTCCCCGACGGCTGCGTGAGGTCATCTCGATCACGATCGGAGCACAGGTCGCGGTCGTGCCCCTGCTGCTGACCACCTTCGGTGAGGTCCCGCTGGGATCGGTGCCGGCGAACATCGTCGCCGTCCCAGCCGCGGCCGTCGCGGCCGTGCTGTCCTTCCTCGGCGCCCTTCTCGCGCTGGCGCACGTCGAGCTCGGCGCACCGCTGTTCTGGCTGGCGGGTGGGCCGGCCCGGGTCGTGCTGGCGTCGGCGCACGGGTTCGCCGGCGTGGGTGGGGTCGCGGACGTCGCACGCCCGGTCACCGTCGTCGCCCTCGTCGCGGGGTGCGGCTGGGTGCTCACGCGCCCCGGCTCGCGCTCAGCGCGCTGGTCCGCTGCCGTGACCGCGTGTGCGGTGCTGCTCGCGGGCATGCCGATGCTCGGCGGGGTGGTGTCGCCCCGCACGATGGTGGTGACCGCCATCGATGTCGGGCAGGGGGACGCGTTCCTGATCGAGACGCCCGAGGTGCGCATCCTCGTGGACGCCGGGGGAGATGACACCGCGGCGCGGTGGCTGCGGCGACACGGTCGCCGCCACCTCGACCTCGTCGTGGTGACCCACCCGCACCTCGACCACGTCGGTGGCGTGCCCGAGGTGCTGCGTCGCGTGCGTGTCGACGCGGTGTGGTACCGGCCTCTGCCGACGGAGCTCCCCGAGGCGGCCGAGGTGATCGAGGTGGCCCGGGAGCGTGGTGTGCCGATCCGCGGGCCGGTCGCCGGGGAGGTGGTTGCACTGGACGACGTGCTGCTCGAGGTGCTGCACCCCCCGCCGGGGCGTCCCTACCGGTGGTCGGGCAGCGAGCTCAACGACACCTCGATCGTGGTGCGGGCGACCCACGGACGGCAACGTGTGCTGGCGACCGGCGACGTCGAGGTGGCCGCGCAGGGGGACCTGCTGTCCACCTCGGGCGACCAACTTCGCGCGGAGCTGCTGACGGTGCCTCACCACGGCGCGGCGACCACCGACCCGGCCTTCCTCGCCGCGGTCGCACCCCGGGTGGGACTGATCGGGGTCGGGGCCGACAACCCCTACGGGCATCCGCACCCGGACATCGTCGCGGTGCTCGAGCACATCGGGGCGGAGGTGCGACGCACCGACCTGGAGGGCACGGTCCGGGTCACCGTGCCCGCGACGCGGCAGGTGAGCTCCTCCCGGTTCGTTGCCGGGGTCCCGCGAGCGGCTAGGGTTCGCCGCCGACACGGCGGCCCGGGGTGCCGGCCGCGTCGAGCTTCGATCGACACACTGGGGAAGGGGCACCGATGTCCGAGTTCCTGACGTTCCGCAAGATGGTCACACCGTTCGTGATCCAGCTGCTGTTCTGGCTGGGTCTGCTCGGGGTGATCGGTACAGCGATCTTCATGATGACGGTCGGCGACGAGCCGATCATCGGGGTCCTCACGCTGATCCTGGGCCCACTCGTGGTCCGCATCTACGCGGAGCTGATGATCGTCGCGTTCCGCATCCACTCGTCGTTGAACGAGCTGGTGAAGATCTCACGCGCCTCGTCGACGCCGGCGGGACAGCCGGCGTCCACGTGGCAGCAGTCCGCCGCGACGCAGCAGCCCGGCGCCTACGGCCAGCAGCAGCCTGGCGGGTACGGCCAGCAGACCCAGCCGCAGCAGCCGCAGCAGGCCCAGCCGCAGCAGCCCTCGGGCGGGTACGGCCAGCAGAGCCCACCTCCGGACAGCTCGGGTCCCTCGTCGCCACCGTCCGGACCGCCTTCGGGGCCGCCCCCGTCCGGGCCGCCCTCGCCGTAGCCCACCCTGCGGGAGCCCTCGAGGCGTCACGCACCAGCGGTAGGCTGCGGGCATGACGCCCGTGCTGCTCATCGCTGGTGACGACGACCTGCTGCTCCAGCGGGAGCTGGAACAGCGTCTCGACGAGCTGCGCGCCGAGGACCCCGACCTCGAGGTGGACGTCCGCGACGTCGCCGAGCTCGAGGCGCTTCCCGAGCTGCGGACCACCTCGCTGTTCGGGGGACGGACCTGCGTCGTGCTGCGCGGCGTCGAGGGTGTCGCCGGCGACCTCCGGGCCGAGGTCGAGGGCTACGTGACCGCGCCGTCGGACGAGGCCGTGCTCGTGCTCGTGGCTCGCGGGACGGGGAAGATCCAGCGGATCGCGAAGGCCGCCAAGGCCAACGGTGAGCGGGTGGACGTCAAGGCCCCAGCCGACTGGGACGACCGGGGCTGGGACCGCCTCGTCGGCGAGGAGTTCCGACGGCTGTCGCGCAAGGCCGACGCCACCGCGATCGCCGCGCTGCGCACCCACGCCGGGAACCAGCCAGCGACGATCGCGTCGCAGGTGGCCTCGGTCTGCGCGGCCTCGCCGGACGCGGCCACCCTCACCGCGGAGCACGTCGAGGCCGTCATCGAGGGGCACGGGCGCGCCTCGGGCTTCGCCATCGCTGATGCGATCGCCGAGCGCAGCCCCACGACCGCGCTGGTGGCGCTCCGTGGCGCGCTCGAGGCTGGCGAGGCACCGCTCGCCCTGCTCGGTGCCATCGCCTTCAGGACGCGGCAGCTGCTGCTCGTCCGCTCCGGCGCGGGTCCGAAGGACGCCGGGATGTCACCGGGCCAGCATCGACGGCTGCAGGGACTGGCCGGGGCGTTCTCCCCAGGCGAGCTCGCCTGGTGCCACGACCGGGTCGCGGCGCTCGACCTGGAGCTGAAGGGCTCGGACCTGCCCGACGAGCTCCTGCTGGAGGTCGGGGTGATCGAGCTCGCGACGTCCCGTCAGGTGGGAGCACCGTTCAACCCCCTGGCGACGGCCTGAGGCGACCACCTACTGGCGGGTCTCCAAGGCCTGCTCCATCGCCCGCACCGCCACGGCGATCGCGTCCAGTCGATGCTCCTCCGCACGCGTGACCTGGCTGGCGACCGAGCGTGCGCGGGCGATCGCGTCGGCCTTGGCGGCGAGCTCGGCGTGGACCGCTGCACGCTCATCGAGGTCCGGATGGCGTCTGAGGGCCTCCAGGGTCGCCACCCGACGCAGCCGGCGGAGGTCGGCGGCGATGCCGTCGCGTTGGCGTCGGCTCCAGGGATCGTCCGGCTCCACCCTGCCGAGGAGCTCCCCGAGCTGGTCGAGCCCGAGCTCGTCGCCGAACCGCAGGAAGGCGTCCGTGACCTCCACGACGCTGGGGGCGTCGTCGAGCTCGTCGACGACGTGGCTCACGTCGGTGAGCAGGGTCAGGTCGCGGGCCCCGGCGAGGAACCGTGCGAACTCGTCGTCGATCAGGTCGTCGGTGAGCCATCGGGCGTGCGCTGACCGGGCCCGCCGCTGGCTGGGAGTCCCGAGGTCGAGCAGCGAGTCGTAGAGATCGTCCGCGATCGCCCGCAACCGCGAGCACAGGCGCTGGGGTCCCACGCGCAGGTCCGGGTGACCGAGCAACGAGGTGGTGAGGGTCGTGATGAGCCGCGCCACCTCGGCGTCCAGCTCCAGCACCCGCTCAGGATCGTGGCGGCCTTCCAGGAGGGCGACGTGCTCCCACCAGCGCGGTGCATCGATCGCTTCGCGCGCGATCCGGTAGGCGAGCACGACGTCGGGTGCGGCCATCCCCGTGGTCTCGGCCACCTCGGAGACGAAGACGATGCCCATCCGGTCCACGACGTCGTTGGCGAGGGAGGTCGCGATCAGCTCCCGGCGGAGACGGTGGCGGGGGATGAGGTCGCCGAACCGTTCCACCGCGGTCGCGGGGAACTGTTCGGTCGCCGCGGGCGTCAGCAGGTCGAGATCGAGGACCGCTGAGTCCAGCAGCTGCTCCTTGAGCTCCCGCTTCGCCCACGCCAGCAGGCTGGCGAGCGAGGGTCGGGTCAGGCCGGCTCCGGTCTCCGCTCGCTCGGCGATCTCCTCGCTCGAGGGCAGCACCTCGACGTCGCGGTCGAGGTCGTGGGTGCCGCTCAGGCGATCCATCATCCGGTCGTACGCATCGAGCAGGCCAGGGCTGGCCGGCAACTCCCGTGACAGCGCCGCCGCCTGGCGTTCGACGCCCGCCATGACGAGTTCGACCACCTCCTCGGCGAGGTCCTCGAGGAGCTGATCGCGCTCGCCGCGGTCGATGCGTCCGTCATCGATCGCCAGCGAGAGCAGGATCTTGAGGTTGACCTCGTGGTCGGAGGTCGACACGCCCGCGGCGTTGTCGATCGCGTCCTGGTTGATCCGGCCTCCGCGGCGGGCGTACTCGATCCGTCCCCGCTGGGTGATGAACAGGTTGGCGCCCTCGCCCACCACCCGGGCACGCAGGTCGCGGGCATCGATCCGTAGCTCGTCGTTGGCGCGGTCGCCGATGTCCTCGTTGCGTTCGAGCGAGGACTTCACGTAGTTGCCGATACCGCCGGCGAACAACAGGTCGACCGGCGCGCGGAGGACCGCGCTGATCAGGTCGGGAGGGGGCAGCTCGTCCGCGTCGATCCGCAGGAGCTCCTGCACCTCCTTCGACAGCTTCACCGTCCGGGCGGAGCGTGGGTGGACCCCGCCACCCGGGCTGAGCAGGTCACGGTCGTAGTCCTGCCACGACGAGCCGGGCAGCTCGAACAGCCGCCGGCGCTCGTCGAAGGCGACCTCGGGGTCCGGATCCGGATCGAGGAAGATGTCGCGGTGGTCGAAGGCCGCGACGAGCCGTACCGACCGGGACAGCAGCATCCCGTTGCCGAAGACGTCCCCCGACATGTCGCCGACACCGGCGACCGTCACCGGGTCGGACTGGACGTCGATCCCGAGCTCGCGGAAATGTCGCGCGACCGCGAGCCACGCACCCTTCGCGGTGACGCCGTATCGCTTGTGGTCGTAGCCGTTGCTGCCTCCCGAGGCGAAGGCATCGTCGAGCCAGAAGCCGTACCGGGCCGCGAGGGCGTTGGCCGTGTCCGAGAAGGTGGCCGTGCCGCGATCCGCAGCGACGACGAGGTAGGGGTCGTCGCCGTCCTGGCGCACCACGTTCGGTGGCGGGACGACGGCGTCACCGTCGAGGTCGTCGGTGATGTCCAGCAACCCACGGACGAAGGTGAGGTACTGCCGCTTGACCTCCTCGCGCAGCTCGGTCGGGTCCTTCGGCTCCTGCGTGAGCACGAACCCGCCCTTCGCGCCCGTCGGGACGATCAGCCCGTTCTTGAGCACCTGGGCCTTGACCAGGTCGGCTACCTCGGAACGGACGTCGTCACGTCGGTCGGACCACCGCAGGCCTCCACGGGCGACGGGTCCGCCACGCAGGTGGACCCCCTCGACCCGCGGTGACTGGACGAAGACCTCGCGGTAGGGGACGGGACGGGGTGTGTCAGCGATCCGCGACGGGTCGAGCTTGAAGGCGAGGTAGGGCTCGCCGGTGTCGTCGGCGATCGCATCCGGGCGGAACGCGTTGGTCCGCAGCGTCGCGTCGATCAGCTCGAGCAGGCTGCGCAGGATGCGGTCGTGGTCCAGTCGGGTGAGGGCGTCGCAGGCGTCGACGACCTCCTGCCTGGCCGTGGCCTCTGCGGCGGGATCGAGGGCCACCCGACCCGGGTGTTCGGGATCGAAACGGGCACGGAAGTGCCCGACGAGCGCCCGGGCGACCTCCGGATGGTTGACCATCGTCTCGTTGACGTACTCCGGGGTGAACGCCGTCCCCAGCTGTCGGCGCAGGCGCCGGTAGGCACGGAGGATCGCGACCTCACGCCAGTCGAGGCCGGCGACCAGGACCAGCTCGTTGAGCGCGTCGACGAGGCAGTGCCCGTCCCAGGCCGCGAGGATCATGTCGGCCAGCCGGTCCCCGTCCCGTGCGGCGTCGATCGTGTCGGCCCGCACACCGAAGTCGTGGAGGTAGAGGGGTTCGTCGCCGTGCAGACGGTGCGGGAACTCCTCGACGACGGTCAGCCCGAGGGACTCGACGATGGGCAGGAACGAGGACAGCTCGAGCCCCGGCCCGCGTTTCGCCGCCCGCAGCCTGGGCGTGTCCGGGGTGTCGCCCGCGCGGACGGCGACCGCGAGGCTGCGCGCCTCCGAGGTGAGCAGGCCACGCAGGAGCGCCAGATCGTCGACCGCCTCGTCGACGCTGATGGCGTCCTGGTAGGAGCGGGGCAACCGCTCGCCCAGGGCGAGGCGTGGTTCGAGATCGTCACCGACGTCGCTCGCCGACCTCAGACGATGTCGCAGGTCGTCGATCCACGACCGCGTGAGCTTGCGGATCTCGCTGCGCAACGCCGTCAGCGGCACGTCCGGTCGCTCACCCTCCACGTGGAGCAGGAAGCGGACGAGGGCGTCCTGCCGGTCGCCGAGAGACAGCTCGACGTCGACCCGCGAGGCACCGAAGCGCTCGAGGAGGTGGGACTGGATGCGCTCGCGCAACTGCGGGCTGTAGCGGTCCCGCGGGACCGCGACGACCACCGACACCATCGAGGTGCGTTCGTCCTCGCGGACCAGCGTGCGGACCTCGCCGTGGGTCTCGGCGTGGAGCAGCTCGATCAACATCGACTGCAGCGTGTCGACGTCGGCCTGGAACAGCTCGTCCTTGGGCAGCGCCTGGAACAGCGCGATCAGGTTGCCTTCGTCGTGGGAACTCGGGACGATGTCCTCGCGCTCGAGGATCGTGCGGAGCTTCTCACGCAGGATCGGGGTGGACCGGGCGGGCTGTGCCAGCGCCGAGCGCGTGAACAGCCCCAGGATGCGGGTCTCACGTTCCGGCCGGCCATCCTTGCCGCGCTTCATGAACGCGAAGTACTCCATCCGGACCCGCCGCTGCACCGTCGATGGCCGGGTACTGCGGGTGACGGTCACCAGCGGGGTCTCGGGCAGCCTGTTGCGGATCGACTCGTCAAGGGAGGCCACCGGCACCGGCTGGGCGTACCGCGAGCGCTCGATGTTGCGGAGCAGCCCGAGGCCGGTGCCGGGTTCCGCCTGGACCACCTCCTCGCCTGGCGGTCCGTCGAAGCGGTAGGTACGGATCCCCAGCAGCAGGAGGTTGCCGTTGAGCAGCCAGTCGACCAGATCGGCGGCCTCCTCGAGCTCCTCACGGGACGTGTGGGGCCACTGCCCCTCACGCAGTTCGCTGGAGAGCTCCCGCAGGCGTTGCCGCATGGGCTCGAAATCGTCGGTCGCCTGGAAGACGTCGACGATCAGCTCGGTGAGCGCCGAGGTGAGCTCGCCGTCCTCCTCGGGGGCGATCGCCGGTTGGACCTCGATGTGGACCAGGGATTCGCGCTGCTGGGCGGTCCGGGCCGGCTCGATCGCGGTGATGCGTCCCTCTCCGTCACGGCGCACGCCGAGGATGGGGTGCCAGGTCCGCTCGATCCGGTACCCGCGACGTTCGAGCTCGTCGGTGAGCGTCGACAGCAGGAAGGGCCGGTCCGCACAGGAGGCCTCGATCACACTCGGGCCCGGGGTGCGTCCGTCCAGCGTCGTCGGGGGGCGCAGCACGTTGACGTGGATCTCGTCGGGACTGCGATCGTCGACGCTCTCGAAGGCGTCGTACAACCGGCGTACTGCTGCATCGGGGTCCGCGAGACGCACCTCGTTCGGATCGATCCTGCGGAGCACGCTGCGCGCGAAGTCGACCAGCACCTCCGGTCGATCGTGCTCCAACGCATCCAAGGCGTCGATGATGCGGTCGTACGCTGCGGCGTCGCTGTCCTGATCCAACCTGTGGCCTCCAACGGCCGATCCCAGTCGGAGACCCGAGGCTAGTGCCCCCCGGCGAGGTGTGTGTGTCCACCGCGTCGAACACGACGTCGAACACGACGTCGAGAACGAGGCGGGACACCCCGCAGGGTGTCCCGTCGATCCGCTCGGTGCCGCTGGCACCGTCCCTCGATCACATCGCGTTGAGGCGCTTCGCCATCGACGACTTGCGGTTCGCGGCGGTGTTGCGGTGGAGCACACCCTTGCTCGCGGCCTTGTCCAGGTCACGAGCGGCCACCTGGAAGGCCGCGTCTGCCGCCGCCTTGTCACCGCTGGCCACCGCTTCCTGGAAGCGGCGAGCCCTCGTGCTCAGACGTGAGCGCACGACCCGGTTGCGTGCGCGGCGGGTCTCGTTCTGGCGGTTGCGCTTGATCTGGGACTTGATGTTGGCCATGCGGCAGGCTCGTCTCGTGCTCGGGGTCGCGTCGACGCGTGCGGACGCCGGTGCGGGTGGCGTCGAGGTGGAGGGTGCCGGGAGGCAGCACGCGAGGGGCGACCGGTGACGGTCGTTGTCGTGAACGATACCAGTGCGCGGCTCAGGCCGACAACCGCGTGCGGAGAGCTCACGATGACCGTGACCCCGAGGTGGCGGCGACGGTGTCGTCACGGGATGCAGCACCGCCGACCTGCGACGCACATCGCCGCTACCACGGGATCTGACCAACGACCCTAGCGGGCCGCTCCTCAGGGCTTTAGCGTAGATGTGCAGGTCGATGTGGAACCGATTCCAAGCCTCGGATCGCCACCAGGGATAGCTCCACACCGCAGACACACGGTGTCGGATGGCGACCTGGTGTCAGCGTTACCCGCGGGTGCCGAACCGACGAGCCGGAGCCACGAGCCGGACCGGGGAACCGACCCTCCCAGCCCGTTCGCGACACCGGTTGACCTGGAGTCACTCCCACGGAGGCGCCCCGCACGGGCCCGATCGGGAGACGCGGCAGGTGGCGACGATCGCAGACGTTGCGCGCCACGCCGGGGTCGGCGTGGGAACGGTCTCCCGTGTGCTCAACGGCCACCCGTCGGTGACCGACGGGACCCGTGATCGCGTCCTGGCGACGATCGAGGAGCTCGGCTACCGCCCGAGCCCCCTGGCACGTGGGTTGAAGCACGGTCGCACGCACCGGATCGCGGTGCTCGTGTCCTTCTTCACCCAGCCGTCCTCGGTGGAGCGGTTGCGCGGGCTGGCCCAGGCGCTCTCCGGCAGCGGGTACGAGCTCGTGCTCTATCCGGTCGAGGAGGACGCCCAGCGCCGTGCGCACATGGAGACGTTGACGGGGCCTCACCAAGCGGACGGGATCGTGCTGATCTCGCTCCCACTGGCCGAGGAGGAAGCGGAGGCGCTGCAACAGGCCGCCGTGGCGCTCGTCCAGGTGGATGCGACGCACCCGGCGTTCCCGAGCATCGTCACCGATGACGTGCACGGGGGCGAGATCGCGGCGCGGTACCTGCGCGAGCTCGGTCACCGCGACGTCGCCTTCGTCGGGGACACGCCGGTGCACCCCTCCGGCTTCCGCTCGAGCAACGATCGCCGTGAGGGCTACCTCCGCGTGCTCGCCGCTGCCGGCTGTCAGCCCCCCGATCGGTGGGTTCGGACCGGCCCGTTCGGGACGGACACCGCCGCCCGACTCGCCCGCGAGCTCCTCGCCGAGACACCTCGCCCGACGGCGGTGTTCGCCGCGTCGGACGTCCAGGCGTTCGGGGTGATGCTGGCCGCGCGAGAGCTCGGTCTGCGTGTCCCACAGGAGCTGTCGGTCCTCGGATTCGACGACATCGAGACCGCTCAGCACGTCGGCCTCTCGACCGTGCGCCAACCGCTGCAGGACAGCGGTCGTTGCGCGGCACAACTCGTGCTCGACGAGCTCGCCGCACCGGGTTCGACCACTGCGCAACGGCATGTGATGCCGCTGGAGGTCGTGACTCGGCACACCACACGCGCCGTCGGTCGGTGACCGTGGCGCGGGCCTGACCCTGGAGGAGGAAACACCATGAAGAGAGGTTCCGTACGACGACACCGACGGGGCATCGCGTTGGCCATCGGGTTGGCGCTCGTGCTCACCGCGTGTGCTGAGGACGACGAGGTACTCGATGAAGCCGGCTGCGACGGCGAGATCACGCAGGACGAGATCGAGATCTGGTGGCACGAGGGTGCTGAGGCGGAGGTCCGAGCGGTCGAGGACTTCGTCGCCGAGTTCAACGCGTCCCAGGACGAGGTGACCGCGACGTTGACCCTCGTCCCGGAGGCCGACTACGCCTCGTCGCTCCGCGGCGCTGCCGCGTCGGGTGACCTTCCCGACGTCATCGACACCGACGCATCCTTCGCGTTCACCTACGCCTGGGCGGGCGATCTGCAGCCGATCGACAGCTGCATCCCCGACGAGCTGATGGACGACCTGCTGCCGTCGATCGTGGAGCAGGGCACCTACGCGGGTCGGATGTGGGCGGTCGGCATGTTCGACTCCGGGCTCGGCATGTACGCCGTCCGCTCGGCGCTCGAGGACATCGACGCGAGGATCCCTGAAGGCCCGGATGACGCGTGGACCGTCGACGAGTTCGACGAGATCCTCGCCGACCTGCGCGCTGCTGGCTACGAGCGGCCGCTGGACGTGAAGAAGAACTACGGGCAGGGCGAGTACTACTCGTACCTCTACCAGCCCTTCGTGTGGTCGGCGGGAGCGGACGTCCTGGCGGACGACTTCTCCCAGGCGGATGGCCACCTCAACTCGCCTGAGGCGGTCGAGGCGCTGACCCGGTTCCAGGCGTGGCACCTCGACGGCTACGTGGACGAGAACGAGGACGATGCCGCCTTCGTCGAGGGACGGACGCCGTTGTCGATGGTCGGCCACTGGGAGTTCAGTCGTTACTCCGAGACCTACGGTGACGACCTGGTTCTGCTGCCGCTACCCGACTTCGGACAGGGCACGCGCAGCGGCCAGGGGTCGTGGCAGTGGGCGATCAGCGCCGACGCCGACGCGGACGCGGCCTGGTCGTTCATCGAGTTCACCCTCCAACCTGACCAGATGGAGCGGATGTCGGAGGCCAGCGGCGCGCTGCCGGCTCGGTCCTCGATCGCCGAACAGACCGAGAGGTTCGGTCCTGGCGGCACAGCCGAGCTGTTCCGCATCCAGCTGGAGGAGGGCTACACGGTGCCGCGCGCACCGCACCCCGTCTACGCAACCGTCTCGTCGACGTTCAACCAGGCGATCCAGGACATCATCGACGGTGCGGACGTCGAGGACGCCCTGACCCGGGCAGCCGAGACGATCGATGATGACATCGAGGCGAACGAGGGGTACCCGCCACCTGAGTGAGACGGGTCCGGGCGGCGGCCCACGGTGTGTGGCCGCCGCTCTGCTCCCTCGTCGTCACCAGGGTGAACAGGAGGCGCGATGCCAGGGATCGGACCGAAGACCGATGCGGATCGCAACGCCGGCGGCGAGGTCGCCGTGAGCTCGGTCAGCGCGGCCGGCAGGCGTCAGCGATGGGCCGGGCTGGCCTTCACCCTTCCCGGCGTGATCCTGCTCGCGCTGTTCCTCGCCGTCCCGTTCCTGATGGCCCTCGGGCTGTCGTTCACCAACGAGCGCCTGGCGTCGCCCTTGCCGACCCGCTTCATCGGGATCGACAACTACGCACGGACGTTCGGCTCGTCCAGCTTCCGGCAGGCCCTCGGGAACAACGTCTGGTTCACCGCGATCGTGGTGCCCGTACAGACGGGGTTCGCGTTGGCGCTGGCGATCCTCGTCAACCAACGGCTGCGCGGTGTCAAGGTCTACCGCGCCATCTACTTCTCCCCGGTCGTGGTGGTGATGACCGTGGCGGCGACGGTGTGGCTGCTGCTGTACAGCCCTGACCGTGGCCTGCTGAACGGCATCCTGAGCGTCATCTCGTTCGGGACCCTGCAGTCCAGCTGGCTCCAGAGTGAGATGATGGCCCTGCCCTCGATCATGATCATGTCGATCTGGCAGGGCGTCGGCTTCCAGATGATCATCCTGCTGGCGGGCCTTCAGGAGATCCCCGAGGAGATGTACGAGGCGGCGGCCATAGATGGCGCCAGCACCTGGCAACGGTTCGCCTACATCACCGTGCCGCGACTGCGCAACACGCTCATCTTCGTCGCGACGGTGACGATGATCCTGTCGTTCCGACTGTTCGACCAGGTCTGGGTCATGACCCGCGGCGCGCCGCTCGGCAACACCAACGTGATGATGCTCGAGATGGTCAACGTCGGGTTCGAACAGCAGCACATCGCTCGGGGGTCGGCGATCGCGGTCATCTTCTTCCTGATCGTGTTGACCCTGACGATCGTCCAGCGTCGGTTCATCCGTGAGGAGGTGGACTGATGCGACCACGGACCCGACTCCGTCGTGTGGCGATGTACGCGCTGCTCACGGCTCTCGCCGCGGTGTTCCTCTTCCCGATGCTGTTCATGGTCGTCGGTGCCTTCAAGCCCGACGCGCTGGTCCTCGCCGAAGGCAACACGATCCGGGCCTTCTGGCCCACCGATGCCAACCTCGACAACTTCGTCGGGGCGTTCCGCCGTGGCCGGTTCGGACAGCTGTTCATCAACTCCGCGATCATCTCGACGGCGGTCGTCGGGCTCGGCCTGATCGTGAACAGCCTGATGGGCTACGCCCTCGCCCGCCTGCCCTTCCGGGGCGCCCGGCTCCTGCTGCTCGCGGTCATCGCCCTGACCATCATCCCGCTGGAGGCCGTCGCCATCCCGTTGCTGTGGATGATGTCCGAGGCGGGGCTGCGCAACACCTACACGGTGCAGATCCTGCCCTTCATCGCGAACCCGCTGTTCGTCTACCTCTTCTACACCTTCTTCCTCGGCATCCCACGCGATCTCGAGGAGGCAGCCAAGGTCGATGGCGCCGGGCCGTTCACCACCTTCGTCCGCGTCAGCGCACCCCTCGCGAAGCCGGCCTACGCCACGGTCGGCATCCTGAGCTTCCTGTTCATCTGGGGACAGCTGCTCTGGCCGGTGCTGGTGACCAGCGGACCCGACGTGCGGCCCCTGCCGCTCGGGATCTCGGTGTTCGTGACGCAGCCTCCGATCAGCTGGGGCGACATCATGGCGTTCGCGTTCCTGATGACGATCCCGCTGTTGGTGCTCTTCATCATCTTCCAGCGCTGGTTCGTGCAGTCGGTGGCGAGTAGCGGCGTCAAGGGGTGAGATCGAGGGGTGAGGTCAAGGGGTGAGGTCAAGGGGTGAGGTCAAGGGGTGAGAACGAGTCCCGACGACCGGCGGAGGACCACTGAGGTGATGGATCATCGTCCCCGAGCCCACCTGCGTCCGGCGACCGGTTGGCTGAACGATCCCACCGGACCCGTGCGCTGGAACGGCAGCATCCACCTGTTCCACCAGCACAACCCCGATGGGGGGTACTGGGCACGGCCGCACTGGGGCCACCTCGTAAGTGAGGACCTGGTCCACTGGCAGCGCCGTCCCACCGCGCTGTCCCCGGATGACGCCGGCCCCGACGTCGACGGCTGCTACTCGGGTTGCGTCGTCGTGGACGGTGATGAGGCCGTGATGGTCTACACGGGAGCGCGCGGCGAGGTCGGTCCGTCCCAGGAGCAGGCGACCTGCCTGGCACGCAGCCAGGACCGCTGGCTCGACCGCTGGGAGAAGGATCCGGCCAACCCGGTCACGACCGCCCCGCAGGATCGGGGGCTCCTGGGGTTCCGCGATCCCTTCGTCTGGCATGAGGCCGGCTGCTGGTGGCAGATGATCGGTGCCGGGTCCGCAGAGTTGGGCGGCGCGGCGCTGCTGTACCGCTCCGGCGACCTCGTCACCTGGACGGAGGTCGGGACACTGCTCACCGGGGTTGACCTCTTCGCCGTCGACCCGGAGGAGTGGACCGGCTCGATGTGGGAGTGTCCGGCGCTGTTGCGTGGTCGCGACGCCGATGCCCTGCTGATCTCGATCCACGACGAGGACACCACCTCCCACCCCTTGGCCGTGGTCGGTCGTCTGGAGGGCGCCAGGTTCGTGCCGTGGACGATCCAGCGCATCGACCTCGGACCGGACCTGTACGCACCGTGCCTGCTCGCCGACGGTGACGGCCGAGCCATCAGCTGGGCCTGGAGCTGGGAGGCACGCACCCCCGAACGGCAGCGCCTGGAGGGGTGGGCGGGCACCCTGACGTCGCCCCGCCGACTCGAGGTGCACGAGGACCGTGTGCGGGTCGCGCCGCTGCCGGAGCTGACGGGGTTACGTGATGTGTCGCTCACGCCCCGCCGCATCGCCACGACGGACGGTTGGTTGGCCGACGGGGTCGAAGGCGATGGCCTCGATCTCGAGCTCGACCTCGGCCCTTCGGTCGACCGTCTGGAGCTGCGTGTGCGTCGGTCTCCGGAGCTCGACGAGGTGACCACGATCGGCATCGACCGGGCCGACGGGCGGTTGTGGCTCGACCGGGAGCACGCGAGCCTCGACCCGTCCGCTCGAGGAGGACGGCTCGGTGGCGCTCCGAGCACATCCCTGCCGATGGACCACGTCCGTGTGCTGCTCGACCGGTCGATCATCGAGGTCTTCGTGGACGACGAGGTGGCACTGACTGCCCGTGTCTACCCGAGCCGTCCGGACAGCACGGGGGTCGAGGTCGTGGGTACACCGGCGGCGATCGCCGACGTGCGCCTACGTGCCTGGACCCTGGGGTCGATCTGGGGCGACGACGCTCCATCCTGAGCCGCGCCGAGCGGAGGGAGAGTCATGGACCGGCGACCAGCGCAGCCGGCGCACGGCGTCGACGGCCCCGCGTGGCGGACCACCGTGTCCCACCGTGCGTGGTTGGACGCGGAGCTGCGTCGCCTCCTGCGGTTCAGCCGTGACCCGCGGCACCCGCTCGGTGGTTTCGCGGTCCTCGACGCGCAGGGGCGCGGACGACCCGATCAACCCGTGCACACCTGGATCACCGGCCGTATGACCCACGTACACGCGCTCGCGTACCTCTGCGGGATCCCCGGATCCGGGGAGCTGATCGATCACGGGGTCACCGCCCTCCACGGCCCACTGCGCGACCACGAGCATGGCGGGTGGTTCCGTGCGGTCGGACCGGACGGGGTACCTGACCCGGTGAAGGACGCGTACCAGCACGCGTTCGTGGTCCTCGGCGCGGCCGCGGCGACGGCCGCGGGACGTCCAGGCGCCCGAGCGCTCCTCGATGGGTCCCTGGAGGTCTACGAGGCACGGTTCTGGGACGAGGCGGCTGGCCGTGTCGTCGAGCGCTTCGACCGGACCTGGCAGCGCCCCGAGGCCTACCGTGGGGCGAACAGCAACATGCACGCCGTCGAAGCGAGCTTGGCAGCCGGTGACGTCACCGGTGACCTGCGGTGGCACGACCGGGCGCTGCGGATCGCCGACGCCCTCATCAACCAGGTCGCGCGGCGGCACGCCTGGCGGCTGGTCGAGCACTTCGACGCGGACTGGGTCCCGCAGCTCGAGTTGCATCGCGACGAACCGGCGCATCCGTTCCGCCCCTACGGCACGACGGTCGGTCACTGGCTGGAGTGGGGACGGCTGCTGCTCCAGCTCGAGGCGTCGCTGGCCTCACCGCCGGTGTGGCTGCAGGAAGCTGCCGTCGCGCTGTTCGACGCCGCGGTCGAGGTCGGGTGGGCCGCTGACGGCCGGAGCGGGTTCGTCTACACCCTCGACTGGGACGACCGCCCCGTGGTGCCGAGCCGGATGCACTGGGTGGTGGCCGAGGCGATCGCGGCTGCGGCGGTCCTGCACGAGCGGACGGGTGAGGAGCGGTTCGAGGCCTGGTACCGCACCTTCTGGGACCACGCGTCGACCGCCTTCATCGACCTCGACGAGGGGAGCTGGCATCACGAGCTCGATGCCGACCTCGCGGTCGCATCCGGTACGTGGGCCGGCAAGCCCGACCTCTACCACGCCGTGCAGGCGACCCTGCTGCCACGCTGCGCGCTCGCCCCTGCGCTCGCACCACAGCTCGCCGCCACCGGCCTACGGGGCTGAACGCAGCCAGCCGGGTCAGTGTGGCGGTGAGGGGTACGGCCCTGTCGGCGGTGGCTGCTGGAGCCGTCGCTACGCTGAGGGGCCGCATGGTCAAGGCGAGGGCGCCCCCTCGCGGCGCCGCGCCCTCGCGGTCCCACCGCCGATGCCAGCGAAGGTTCGAACCTCCCGTGACCTACCCCGTCGACCGCATCCGCAACTTCTGCATCGTGGCCCATGTGGACCACGGCAAGTCGACGTTGGCCGACCGGATGCTCCAGCTCACCGAGCTGGTCGACCCCCGCAAGATGCGCGAGCAGTACCTCGACAAGATGGACATCGAGCGCGAGCGCGGGATCACGATCAAGGCCCAGGCCGCCCGCCTGCCCTACAAGCCCCTCGGTGATGCCGCCGACGAGTACCTGTTGAACCTGATCGACACGCCGGGCCACGTGGACTTCTCCTACGAGGTGTCCCGGGCGCTGAACGCGTGTGAGGGCGCCGTGCTGCTCGTCGACGCGGCGCAGGGGATGGAGGCGCAGACGCTCGCGAACCTCTACCTCGCGCTCGAGGCCGACCTGGAGATCATCCCGGTCCTGAACAAGATCGACCTGCCCGCCGCCCGCCCCGACGAGATCAGCCGTGAGATCGCGTCGATCATCGGTGGTGAGCCCGAGGACATCCTGCGCATCTCGGCGAAGACCGGCGACGGCGTCGCCGCGGTGATGGACTCGATCGTCGACCGGGTGCCGCCCCCGAAGGGCGATCCGGCGGGACCCACCCGGGCACTGATCTTCGACTCGATCTACGACACCTACCGCGGGACGCTCGTCTACTTCAGGGTCGTCGATGGTGAGCTCAAGCCTGGCAACCGGATCCGCATGCTGGCGACCGGGTTCGAGGGCGAGATCGACGACCTGGGCGTCCACGCCCCCGAGGAGACGCCGATCGACGCGCTCGGCGTGGGCGAGGTCGGGGTGCTCTCGGCGGCGATCAAGGAGATCAGCCAGGCCAAGGTCGGTGACACGATCACCCTGGCCGGCAAGGGAGCGAAGGACGTCGCACCCCTGCCCGGCTACCGCGAACCGCTACCGATGGTCTTCTCCGGGCTGTACCCCATCGACTCCGACGACTTCCCGATGCTGCGTGACGCGCTGGATCGGCTGCGGCTCAACGACGCCTCCTTCAGCTTCGAACCCGAGACCTCCGCTGCGCTCGGCTTCGGGTTCCGCTGCGGCTTCCTCGGGCTGTTGCACCTGGAGATCATCACCGAGCGCCTCGACCGGGAGTTCGACATCCCCCTGGTGACCACCGCGCCGTCCGTGCGCTACGGGGTGACCCTCGAGGATGAGATGGAGGAGGACGGCAGCCCGAAGGTCGTCGAGGTGTCCAACCCCCAGGACCTGCCCGAGCCCAACCGCATCGCCGAGATCCGTGAACCCACCATCACGGGGATGATCGTGACCCCTGCGGAGTACGTCGGCCCGGTCATGCAGCTGTGCGAGGGGCGGCGCGGGAAGATGCTGGCGATGGACTACCTCACCGAGGAGCGCGTCGAGCTGCGCTACCAGCTGCCGTTGGCGGGGATCATCACCGACTTCTTCGATCAGCTGAAGTCACGGACCCGGGGGTACGCATCGCTCGACTACGAGATCGGGGACTACGAGCCCGCCGACCTGGTCCGCGTCGACGTCCTGCTCAACGGCGAGCCGGTGGATGCGTTCAGCTCGATCGTGCACCGCGACGAGGCGTACGCCTTCGGCAAGCAGATGACCGAGAAGCTCAGGGAGCTGATCCCCCGACAGATGTTCGACGTGCCCGTCCAGGCGGCGATCGGGGCGAAGATCATCGCTCGGGAGACCATCAAGGCCAAGCGCAAGGACGTGCTCGCCAAGTGCTACGGCGGTGACGTGTCTCGGAAACGCAAGCTGCTGGAGAAGCAGAAGGAGGGCAAGAAGAAGATGAAGGCGGTGGGGTCCGTCGAGGTCCCGCAGGAGGCCTTCGTCTCCGCACTGCGCAGCAGCGGCCCGAAGGGCGACTGACCGCCCGCTGTCCGGCTGGAGGCCTGACAGCGCCCGCCCAGCCGCCACGACGAGGGCGACCAGCGCGTGCGGCCTGGTGTTGCTGCCGGTGACCGCTCGCGTGGGGCAGGTCGGGCGTTCGCGCCGTAGCCTGGTCACAGAACGTCGTCGTGAGGAGCCCGTCGTGGGTCACGTTCCCGATCGCCCGGCACCGCCGTCCGGGCCCGAGATCCCGCCGCCGCCCGGCGCGGACGACGCCGCGTCACCCTCGGACGATGCGCCTCGCCGTGCGGCGGACGCTCCCTCGGACCTGTCGTCGCCTGAGGCACGGGAGCTGCTCACCGACGACGAGCAGGCGGTCATCGACCAGTCGAACGCGATCCCCGACGGTTCCGACGCGGACCTGTGGGCCTTCGCCTTCGACTCGTCGCTGCGGGCGCAGGAGGCCCTGCTGGCCGCCATGCGGATGGTCGCCCGGGATCAGCTCACGATGGAGGATGCGGCCATCGTGACCCGGGTGCGTGGCCGGGTGCGGATCACGCAGACCAAGGACCTCAACCCCACGCAGGGCGCGGTCGGGGGTGCATGGCTGGGCATCCTCGCCGGGCTGTTCATGGGGCCGGGGGGGCCGCTGATCGGTGGTGCCCTGGGGGCCGCCGCCGGGGGGCTGTTCGCCAAGCTGCGGGACATCGGCATCGATGACGACCAGATGAAGCGGATGGGGGAGGAGCTCGGGGACGGTGAGGCCGCGCTGTTCCTGCTCGTCGAGGACTGCCACCAGGTACGCGCGATGCACGAGGTGTCCCGGTTCCCGGGGCGGGTGCTGGCCTCGACCGCCGATCCGGAGCTCGTCGAACAGGTCCGCGAGCGGCTCGCGATCGACCCGTG
>SL_3KL_010_SEDDRAFT_10001090_pt1 | contig 24213 bp, 21 predicted proteins | sample SodLakKL_010_SED_2_FD_10381 | JGI IMG/M metagenome (IMG submission 10381) | reverse complement strand
GGGGTGGCGGGCCTCGAGCGAGGATGGCGGAACTGGTAGACGCGCCAGACTTAGGATCTGGTGTCTTTGACGTGCGGGTTCAAGTCCCGCTCCTCGCACCACGACGCCCGTCCACCCTTCGGGGCTGAGCACGTCCGAGCGCACCCGCGACCACCGGATGCCACCAACCAACCGCGTGTGCGCGTGCTCTGCCGCGCGGATGCGCAGCGAGAGAGGCCCGCATGCAAGCGCAACTCAAGGACAAGCAGGACGTCAGCGCCACCTTCACCGTGACGGTACCCGCCGACGTCGTCGACGCCGCGTTCGAGCGCGTGCTCGGCGCGCTGGCGCGCCAGGTCAAGGTGCCGGGCTTCCGGCCCGGCCGCGCACCGCGTGGTGTGCTGATCCAACGCATCGGAGCCGATGCCCTGGCCGAAGAGGTGCGCGAGGCGCTGGTCGACGAACACTACCCGCAGGCCGTGCGCGAGCTCGACCTGCTGCCCGTGCATGCGCACTTCCACGGCGAGCCGCCCACGGCGGGTGCCGAGTTCACCTTCGAGGTCCACGCCGACCTCTACCCCACCTTCGAGCTGCCTGATTTCGACAGCATCGAACTCGACGCGACGGCGCCGGAGATCAGCGACCAAGACGTGACCGAGACGGTCGAGCGCTTGCGCGAGGAGCACGCCACGCTGGTGCCCGTCGAACGCCCCGTCGAACCGGGCGACGTCCTCACGGTCGAGACCCTCGGCGAGGGTGGCGGCTCGAACATGCCCGTCGACCTCGGCCGGACGGAGCCGCATCTGGTCGAGCAGCTCACCGGCCGCAGCATGGGTGACGAGATCACGCTGGATCTTGGCGCCGATCCGGCGACGCCGGCAGCCACGGAGGGCGACTCGGACGCAGGGTCCGAGGCCGACTCGGAGGCCGCCGCACAGGACGCGCCGGCGGACGAGGGCGACGCGCCGCGACGCTCGCTCGCGATACGCATCGTCGACGTGAAGGCCAAGGAACTGCCCGAGACCGACGACGCGTTCGCGGCGACGCTGGGGTTCGACTCGTGGGACGCGACGTTGAGCGAGATCCGCAGCAGCCTGGCCTCACAGGCCGATCGCGACGCGTTCAGCAAGCAGCGCGAAGCGTTCGTCGATCAGTTGATGGCGGCGACCGACATGGGCCTGCCCAAGAGCATGGTCGCGCGGCGTCAGCGGGCCCTGATCGAGGAACTCAAGGACGACCTCGAGCAACGCGGCATGACCCTGCAGGGCTACCTCGAGGAGCTCGAGGCGCGCGACGCACGCTCTGGCTTCGACCAGGAACTGACCCAGGCCGCCGAGCGGGCGGTCAAGCGCGACTTGGTGCTCGAAGCCGTCCTGGAGCGTGTCGGGACCGAGATCGGCGACGCCGAGTTCGAGGCTGGCGTGCGCATGATGGCCATGCGCGAGCGCAAGGACGTGGCGCGCTTCAAGCAGGAGATGGGCGAGGAGTGGCTTCGCAACTACCGCTTCTTGCTGAACCGTGACCGCGCCCTGCGCGAGGTCGTGGCCGCCAAGACCGGGCGCGATCGGCGCGACGGCTCTGCCGACGCCGAGGAGGCAGGCGCCGCGTCTGCTGGCGCCGATGCGGCGACCGAGGCGAGCGGTCACGATGACGCCGAGGGCACCCGCGAGGACGCGAACGCCTGATACGAGCGCGATCGCTGCGGCGCCGCTGATACAGTGACGCATGCCGTTGATCCCGTACGTGATCGAGCAGACTGGCCGCGGCGAGCGGATGTACGACGTCTACAGTCGGTTGCTCAAGGAACGCATCATCTTCCTCGGCACGCCGATCGATAGCGAGGTCGCCAACGTGATCGTGGCCCAGCTCCTGCTGCTGGAGTCACAGTCGAGCGAGCAGCCGATCAACATGTTCGTCAACTGCCCCGGTGGCGAGGTCTACGCCGGCCTCGCGATCTACGACACCATGCAGTACATCTCGGCCCCGGTGCACACCAACTGCGTCGGCATCGCGATGAGCATGGGGTCGGTGATCCTGATGGCCGGCGAGCGGGGGCACCGCGTCGCACTGCCGAACTCGCGCATCATGATCCACCAGGGCTCGGCAGGCTTCCGCGGGAACACGCCCGACCTGGAGGTGCAGGCGCGTGAGGTCCTGGCGTTGCGCGACGTGCTCGAGGTGATCTATGAGCGCCACACCGGCCATGGGCGTGAGAAGCTGCGCCGTGACATGGAACGCGACAACTTCATGAGCCCTTCCGACGCGCTGGCGTACGGACTGATCGACACCGTCGTCGAACCCAAGGCCATCGGGCGTTTCGGCGCCGACACCGAACCCGAGGAGTGACCGTGGCCTCGCGTTGCAGCTTCTGTGGCCGCCCGGCATCCGAGGTGAAGCGGCTCGTCACCAGCACGGACGGCGAGGCCGCCATCTGCGCGGCCTGCCTGGAGCGCGGCCGCGACACGTTGGCTGCGGCGACTCGGCCGAGTCGGACGTTGCGGGTCCCGACGCCGCGCGAGATCCGGAAGCAGCTCGACCAGCACGTGATCGAGCAGGACGCTGCCAAGCGCACCCTGGCCGTTGCGGTGTACCAGCACGTGAAGCGCTTGCAGCATCCCGACTCCGAGCTCCAGAAGGCCAACATCCTGCTCGTCGGCCCTTCCGGCACGGGCAAGACGCTGCTCGCGCAGACGCTCGCGAAGGCCTTGCAGGTGCCGTTCGCCATCGCCGACGCCACCACCCTGACCGAGGCAGGCTACGTCGGGGACGACGTCGAGAACATCGTCTTGCGACTCTTGCAGGTCGCGGACTACGACGTCGGAACCGCGGAACGCGGCATCATCTACCTCGACGAGATCGACAAGATCGCGCGCAAGTCGGAGGGACCGTCGATCACCCGCGACGTGTCCGGCGAAGGTGTCCAGCAGGCGCTGCTGAAGATGATCGAGGGCACGGTGTGCCACGTCCCACCCCAAGGCGGTCGCAAGCACCCGCATCAAGAGCTGATCCCCATCGACACGAGCCAGATCCTGTTCGTCTGTGGCGGCGCCTTCGAGGGCCTGGAGGAGATCGTGCGGCGGCGCGTCGCCGTGAGCCGTGTTGGCTTCCAGGTCGAGGCGGACGATGGCGACATGAAGGTGGCAGAGGCCGACATCCTGCCCGAGGACCTCATGACCTACGGCCTGATTCCCGAACTCATCGGCCGTCTGCCGGTCACGGTGCGTCTCCACGAGCTGAGCGAGGATGCCCTCGTCGACGTGCTCACCAAGCCGCGACACGCGCTCGTGCGGCACTACCGGGAGGCGTTCGCGCTCGACGGCGTCGACCTGGAGATCACCGACGCGGCGCTTCGTGAGATCGCCCGGCGCGCCAAGGGGCGCAAGACCGGCGCCCGCGGGCTTCGCTCGGTCATGGAGCGCACCATGGGCGACCTCATGTACGAGGTGCCGGGCGGCGACGTGACGCGCATCGTCGTCGACGCCGCAGACCTCGACGATCCGTTCGAGGCGCTGGCGCGGGCCGAGCGACGCCGCACGGCCTGACGACCGTCAGGTCGCGACCTCGACACCGCGCGTCCTGAGCACGGCGCGACGCACCCGCAGCACGGCCTCGTCGATGACGGCCTCGTCGAGGTGGTCGCCCAGGCTGAAGCGCACGCTGGCGCGTGCCACCGCGACCGAGCGGCCCATCGCAAGCAGCACGTGGCTCGGCTCGAGGCTGCCGGCTGCGCAGGCCGAGCCCGCGCTCGCCAGCACGCCTTCACGGTCGAGGTTGATCAGCAGCGTCTCGCCATCGATCCCCTCGACGTGCACGTGCACGTGCTTCGGACCGCGGGGTGCACCCGAGCCGTGCACCGTCACGCCGCCGATGGCGCACACGCCGCGCTCGAAGCGCTCGCGCAGGGCCGACACGCGGGCCGCGCGCTCGTGCCACGCGGTCGCGCGCACCGCCGCACGACCGAAACCGACCACGGCTGGCACGTCGACCGTGCCGCCCCTGAGCCCGCGCTCTTGACCGCCACCGCGCTGCTGCGGCTCCACCACGACGCCGTCACGGAGGACGAGCGCCCCGCTGCCCTTCGGGCCCTCCACCTTGTGGCTCGAGACCACCAGCAGGTCTGCGCCGCAGTGCTCGAGCCCGACGCGTTCATGACCGAACGATTGCACGGCGTCGACGAGCACCCGCACACCGCGCGCCTCGAGGTGAGCGCGCAGTGGCGCGAGGTCGTTCTGCACGCCGGTCTCGTTGTTGGTACGCATCACGGCGAGCAGCGCCGTGTCGTCCTGGAGCGCGGCGGCGAGCTCGTCGTGGTCGATCCGACCATCGGACCCGCTCGGGACCCACGTGACCGGGTGCCCGCGCCGCCCAGCAGCGTGTACGGCCTCCAGGAGCGCGGCGTGCTCAGTCGCACTCGCGACGATGTGCGCTCCCGGGCGCAACGCCAGGCTGCCGAGCAGCGCGAGGTGCAGCGCCTCGGTGGCCCCGCTGGTGAAGACCACCTGACGCGCCGTCGCCTCGAGGGCCTCCGCGACGCGTTCACGAGCGTCCTCCACCGCGCGCCGCGCCTCGCGACCGGCTGCGTGCAGCGACGACGGGTTGCCGGCGTGGTCGCGAAACCACGGCAGCATCGCCTCGAGGACGTCGGGATGCACCGGGGTCGTGGCGGCACGGTCCAAGTCGATGACCGCGGCGCGAGTGGATCGCCCCGCCGCGTCGCGCGCGCGCGTCACGAAGGGTTGGCGAACCGGCTCGGGAGAGGCTCGAGCTGGAGGAACGTCTTGCGGCGAACCAGGTCCTCGAGGCTCGTCGCGCGCAGCACGCTGCGTACCGCCTCGTCGACCTCGCGCCAGAGCGGCTCCGTGGAGCACTGCCCCGTCATCTCGCAGGTCGTGCCGTCGTCGATGCAGGCGACGGGAGCGACGCTCCCCTCGAGCAACTCGACGATCTCGAGTGCGTCGATCGAGTCGAGGGGCCGCACGACGCGGTAGCCGCCGTGGGCGCCCCGCACGCTCTCGACGAGCTGTGCGTTGCGGAGCACGGCGAAGATCTGTTCCAGGTAGGGCTGTGACAACTGCTGGCGCTCGGCGACGGTCTTCAGACTCGTCGGCTTGTCACCGCCGAGAGCGACCTCGACGAGGGCGCGCATGCCGTACTGTGCACGAGTCGAGATCCACATGGCTCCCCTTCGCCGGGCCGTTGCGAGCACCCTGGGGCGAGTATAGGCTCCGGGACGGACCACCGCCAGGGACCACGCGACCTGCGTGCGTCGCGCTCAGCGTGCCAGGTAGGCGAGCGGGTCGAGCGCCTGGCCCTCACGGCGGACCTCGAAGTGCAGGTGCGGCCCGGTCGAGGCGCCGGTCGATCCCACCAGACCCACGACCGCGCCCTGCGCAAGACGCTGACCGACCGTGACGTCGATGCGGCTGAGGTGCGCGTAGCGGGTCTCCCAGCCGGCACCGTGATCGACGATCACCAGGAACCCGTAGGCACCGACCCAACCGGCCCGCGTGACCACACCACCGCGCGCCGAGCGCACCGGTGTGCCGGTCGGCGCGGCGATGTCGATCCCGCCGTGGAACCTGTTCCCCGCCACGGAGATGTTGCGCCAGCCGAATGGCGAGCTGATCCGACCCTCCAGCGGCCACAGGTACTCCAGGCCGATCCGGTCGATCCCGACGCTCAACTCCGCGGCCCGCCGCAGCACGGCAAGCTGCTCGGTGGCGTGCGCGGCGCGGACCTCGGGGCTCGGTGCAGAGGCCCCCACGCCGTGTTGGGCTCCGACCGCCGCACTGAGGAGGCCGGCCAGCAGCGCCACGACGACCCGGCCCGGCAGCGCCGCGGCCCGCCGCGCCAAGATCAGCCCTGGCCGAGCGTCGACAGGAACTCGGCGTTGCTCTTGGTGCGGTTGAGCCGCGACAACAGCATCTCCATCGCCTCGGCGGCGTCCATGTCGCTGATGACCTTGCGCAGCAACCACATCTTGGCCAGCACGTCCTCCGAGAGGAGCAACTCCTCGCGCCGCGTGCCCGACTTCAGGATGTCGATCGCGGGGAAGATACGGCGTTCCTCGAGGCGGCGTGAGAGGTGCAACTCCATGTTGCCCGTCCCCTTGAACTCCTCGAAGATGACGTCGTCCATCCGCGAGCCGGTCTCGACGAGCGCGGTCGCCAGGATCGACAGCGAGCCACCGCCGCGGATGTTCCGCGCGGCGCCGAGGAAGCGCTTCGGCCAGTGCAGGGCGTTGGAGTCGAGGCCACCGGAGAGGGTGCGACCGGTGGCGGGCGTGACGAGGTTGTTGGCGCGCGCGAGGCGCGTGATCGAGTCGAGCAGGATCATCACGTGACCGCCGTCCTCGACGATCCGACGGGCGCGCTCATGGACGAACTCCGCGACGCGGATGTGGTTCGCCGGCGGCTCGTCGAAGGTGCTCGCCACCACTTCGACGCCCTCCACGCTCTCCCGGAAGTCCGTGACCTCCTCCGGACGCTCGTCGACGAGCAGCACGATCACGGTGATGTCGGGTTCGTTGGTGACCGCCGACTTGGCGATCGCCTTGAGCAGCGTCGTCTTCCCCGCCTTCGGCGGGGCCACGATGAGCCCGCGCTGGCCGCGGCCGATCGGGGCGAGCAGGTCGATCACGCGCGCAGACAGGTCGTTCTGACCGATCTCGAGCGTGATCCGACGGTCCGGGAAGGTCGGCACCAGGTCGTCGAAGCGCGGGCGCTTCGCGGCTTGGAACGGATCGACGCCGTTGACGGCCTCGACACGGATCAGCGTGCCGTAGCGCTCGTTGTCGCGCGGCCGTCGGGCCTTGCCCATGATCACGTCGCCCGTGCGCAGGCGGAACTGCTTGATGAGGCCCGCCGACACGATCACGCTGCGGGTGGTCTGCTTCAGCAGCGACTCCTGCAAGAAGCCGTAGCCGTCGGAGGAGATCTCGAGATAGCCCGAGACGAGCCGGAGACCCTCGGCCTCCGTGGAGCGCTCGAGCACCGCGACCACGAGCTCGTCTTGCGCCATCTCGCGGTAGTGCTCGAGCCCGACCTCCTTCGCCAGCAGGTGCAACTCGGGGACGATCTTGCCCTGCAGGTCGCGGAAGTTCAGGCCACCCTTGCGCTGGCCACCGCGGTTGCGCCTGCCGCGCTGCTGCTGCCGGCCGGCCTGTGAGCGACCGTCGTCGCCCTCACCCTCGCTCTCGGCGTCGTCGCTCGCGTCGTCGGAGCCTGGGCTGGACTCCGCGTCCGAAGCGGCGCTGGCGAAGTCGTCCGAACTGCCGCCGCGTCGTCCTCGGCGCCCGCGCGACCCGCGTCGTTCGTTCTCTTTCGCGTCGCTCTCATCTGCGTCAGGTGCAGTCGGCTGCGCTTCCGCCTCACCTCGTGGTGTCGCGTCGACCGCTGCCGGGTCGGGCGGAGACCCGACAGCGTCGGATGCAGTCTTGGCCGGCTTGGCGTTCTTGCTGCCCGGGGGGCGGCCCCGGCGCTTGGGTGCGGGTTCCGGGCTCTCGACGACCGCACCAGCGTCGGTGGGCGCATCGGAGGCCGTGTCGACGACCGCCGTGGCGTCGCTGACCTCGGCGGCCTTCTTGCGGCCGCGGCGCGGCGCCGGTGCCTTGGTGTCGGTGCTGACGGCCGTGCCGTCTGCGACCGCATCGTCGGTGGTCTTCTTGGCTCGTGGGCTCATGGGGCTCCTGGTTCGCTCGTGCCGGACGGCGGCCTCGGCCGGCGTGCCTCACGGCGTTGAGATCGGAGCGTCGTCGACGCGATACGTGAACGTGGTTTCGCGTGCAACGCGATGCCATCGGCCTGACCCGCGAGCCTAGCGTTGCAGTGCTCGAACTCGGGCAGGTTGTGGTGGGAGGGGCAGCGGCGTCTTGACGCTCCAGAAGGCCGACTGCTACGCTTCAGTGTACACGCGTGCGACCGCCCCTTGTCAAGCGGCGCACCGTGACGGGCACGGCCGGTAGGCGGGCCGCGCCGAACGAGACGGGGAACGAGTAGGCGATCGACAGCCCAACAGCGAGTCGGGGATGGTGTGAGCCCGATGGGATCCCGGACGCCGAACATCCTCCCCGAGCCGCGCCCCGAACCCGCGAGAGACCGAACGTCTCGTGGCAGTAGACGGCGCCGGGTGACGCCCGACACAGCGTCGGCGTGCTCCCTGGCCTCGATGGCAGGCGGCGCGCGCGAGGGGGCCCCTCGACGGGGGCGCCGAAGTTGGGTGGTACCGCGCTCGAACGGGCGCCCCAACGCTGTCGCTGGGGCGCCCGTGTCATGTCGCCTCCGCGTCGTACGACCCTGGAGGTGAGCGCGGTGGGCGAACGACCGCAACGATCCGATGGCGCGATGTTCGACGGCGCCCCGACCACGTTGGACGCACCGAGCCTGGAGCGCGACGTCCGGGCGCTGTGGGAGCGCGAGCGAGTGTTCGAGCGCACGCTCGACCGGCCCGCACCGAGGGGCCCGTGGGTCTTCTACGAAGGCCCGCCGACCGCGAACGGTCGCCCCGGCGTCCATCACGTGCTGAGCCGCGCCTTCAAGGACGTCTTCCCGCGCTTCAAGACCATGCAAGGCCACCGTGTCACGCGCAAGGGCGGCTGGGACACGCACGGCCTCCCCGTCGAGATCGCCGTGGAGCAGGAACTCGGCTTTACGAGCAAGCAGCAGATCGAGGACTACGGCATCGCCGCGTTCAACCAGCGCTGCCGCGACACCGTGTTCGCCCACATCCAGGACTGGAACGACCTGACCGAACGCATCGCCTTCTGGGTCGACCTCGAGAGCGCGTACGTGACGTACCACAACGGCTACATCGAGTCCTGTTGGTGGGTCATGAAGTCGCTCTGGGACCGCGGCCTGCTCGAGGAGGACTACCGCACCACCTGGCACTCGCCGTCTTCGAACACCACGCTCGCGTCGCACGAGGTCTCGCTCGGGTATCGAGACGACGTCCCCGATCCGAGCGTCTACCCCGCCTTCCCGGCCGACGTCGCCGATCTCGCGCGGCGCGGCCTGATCGCGACCGACGAGACGCGGCCCGTCGCGTACGTCGCCTGGACCACGACGCCGTGGACGCTGGCCGCCAACACGGGTCTCGCGGTCCACCCCGAGGCGCGCTACGTGGTGGTGGAGGGCCGCCGTCGCCGCGACGACCCGGCCAGCGAGCCGGCTCTGTTCGTCCTGGCCGAGGCGCTGGTGGGCGCCGTGTTCGGTGAGTCGCCGCATCGCATCGTGAGCTCGTGTCGCGGCGTCGACCTGGTCGACGCCCGCTACCACCCGATCCTGCGCGGCCGACTCGACGACGAAGCCGGCACCGGCGCAGCGTCGAAGGCCGGGTGGCGCGTGGTCGCCGATGACTTCGTCACGCTGGACGACGGCACCGGCATCGTCCACCTGGCACCGGCGTACGGCGACCTGGAGGTCGGCCGTCGGCATGGCCTCCCGACCGCCTGGTCGGTCGACCTGACGGGCCGTGTGATGCCGGAGGTGCGACCCATCGATGCGCCCGGGGGTGCGCATGAGGGCGCGCCTGATGGCGCGCCTGATGGCGGCGCGGGCCCGTACGCCGGCGTGTGGTTCAAGGCTGCCGACGCGTCCATCACGCGCGACCTGATCGAGCGGGGCGCCATGTTCGCCGACGGCGAGATCCGCCACACGTACCCGTTCAACTGGCGCGATGGCACGCCGCTCATGAACGTCGTCAAGAAGAGCTGGTACGTGCGCACCAGCCGCTTCCGCGAGCAGTTGCTGCGCGCCAACGACGCCATCAACTGGTACCCGGACCACATCCGGACCGGCCGCTTCGGCAAGTGGCTCGAAGGCAACGTCGACTGGGCCCTGTCGCGCGAGCGCTACTGGGGGGCTCCCCTGCCGATCTGGCGCGGTGACGATGGCAGCCTGCTCTGCGTCGGCAGCGTCGCCGAGCTCTCCGAGCTCGCCGGGCGCGACCTCGGCGACCTCGACCTCCACCGCCCCGCCGTGGACGAGGTGGTGTTCGAGGTGGGCGGCGTCACCTACCGGCGCGAGCCCTACACCGTCGACGTCTGGTTCGAGTCCGGCGCCATGCCGTATGCCCAGTGGCACTACACGGGCCAGGACGGTCCCGCGGCCGACGCGTTGCGCTCGCACTTCCCCGCCGACTACATCTGCGAGGCGATCGACCAGACCCGTGGTTGGTTCTACAGCCTGCACGCGCTCGCCACACTGCTCACGCACGACGGCTCGGACGACCTGCCGCGCGGACCGCTCGCCGACATGGCCGCCAACACCAGCTCGTTCAAGAACGTGATCGTGCTCGGGCACATCGTCGACGAGAAGGGCGAGAAGATGTCGAAGTCGAAGGGCAACGTCGTCGACCCCTTCACCGTCCTCGACGCGTACGGTGCCGACGCGCTGCGTTGGTACCTGTACGCCTCGAGCCCGCCCGAGGCGACGAAGCGCTTCAGCACGGCGCTCGTCGAAGAGACGCAGCGCGATCTGTTCGCGACGCTCTCGAACACCCATGGCTTCTTCACGCTCTACGCGAACCTCGACCGTCCCGATCTACACGCCGCCGTCGACGGCGCCTACACGCTCGGCGATCGCTGGTTGGCGTCACGGCGCGAGGCGCTCACGCGCGACGTCACCGCTGCGCTCGAGGGCTTCGACCCGACCGGCGCGGCCCGCGCCATCCGCGATTTCGTCGTCGACGACCTGTCGAACTGGTACGTGCGCCGCAACCGCCGCCGCTTCTGGCGCGGCGACGGCGGCGACGATGCGCTCGCGGCGTACCGCAGCCTGTACGACGCGCTGGTGCGCGTTGCGACGCTGATGGCGCCGTTGGCCCCCTACATCTCGGAGCGCTTATGGCAAGACCTGGTGCGACGGGTCGACGCCGACGCCGCGGTGTCCGTGCATCTCGCCGACTGGCCTGAGGCCGACGTCGCACGCATCGACGACACGCTGATGCGCGACGTCGCGGTCATGCAGCGTCTGGTGGAGCTCGGGCGCTCCGCGCGGGCAGCGAGCGGCCACAAGGTGCGTCAACCGCTGCCCGAGGTGCTGGTGCGGGTTCGCAGCGACGCCGAACGCGACGGCGTCGCACGCCTCGAGGACCAGCTCCGCGACGAGCTCAACGTGAAGCGCGTCCGCTACCTGGACCTCACCGACGCGTTCCTCGACTACGACCTCAAGCCCAACCTGCCGCTGATCGGCAAGCGCCTCGGGAAGCGCATCCCGGCGTTGCGAGCGGCGCTGGCGACGGCCGACCCGCGCGCGATCGCGAGCGCGGTCCGCGAGGGGCGCGAGGTCAGCTTCGACTTGGACGGCGAGCGCGTCACGCTGGAACCCGAGGCGCTCCTGCTCGACGCGCGCAGCCCCGAGGGGTTCGCCGCGGTCGAGGACCGCGGCTACCTGGTCGCACTCGACACCACGCTCACGCCGGCCCTGGTGCGTGAGGGGCTCGCGCGTGACGCGGTCCGGTTGGTCCAAGACGCCCGCAAGCAGGCGGGCCTCGACGTGTCGGATCGCATCGAACTGTGGTTGCGTGCCGACGACGCCACGGCTGTCCAGGCGCTCACGGAGCACGAGGCGACGCTGCGCTCCGAGACGCTCGCCGTGGCGCTGGCGTTGGGCGACGCGGCGCCGGAAGACGTGTTCGCGTTGAGCACGACGCTCGGTGAGGGCGATGTGCGCATCGGCCTGCGGCGCGTGAGCGACCGGGACACCCTGCCCTGACGTGCGTGGGCTATGATGACGCTTGGGTGCGTTGCCGCCAGGACCGTCCTGCACGGCCCGATACGGGCCTACGGGCACCACCCGCCCCTTCGAGGAGGTAGTTCATGAAGATCGGTATCAACGGCTTCGGACGCATCGGGCGTCAAGTGTTCCGCATCGCCCACGCCCGTGGCCTGGACATCGTGCTCGTCAACGACCTGACGGACAACGCCACGCTTGCGAACTTGCTGCGCTTCGACTCCAACTACGGCCGCTTCCCCGGCGAGGTGTCGCACGACGAGCACAACCTGATCGTCGACGGCAAGAAGGTGCGCGCCACCGCGGAGCGCGATCCGGCTCAGATCGCCTGGGCCGAGCACGGCGTCGACATCGTCGTCGAGTCCACCGGCATCTTCACCAAGCGCGCCGACGCCGCGAAGCACCTGGGTGGCAGCGTCAAGAAGGTCCTCATCAGCGCGCCGTCCCCCGACAGCGACTTCGACATCATGGTCGGCGTCAACAACGCCGATTACGACCCCGCCAAGCACGACGTCGTCTCCAACGCCAGCTGCACCACCAACTCGCTGGCCGGTGTCATGAAGGTCCTCGACGAGACCTTCGGCATCGAGCAGGCGATGATGACGACGATCCACAGCTACACCAACGACCAGATGCTGCTCGACGGCCCGCACAAGGACCTGCGCCGCGCGCGCAACGCCGCGACGAACATGGTCCCGACCAGCACCGGCGCCGCCAAGGCGGTCGGTAAGGTGCTGCCGAACCTGAAGGGCATCTTCGACGGTCTGGCCGTGCGCGTTCCGACGGCGACGGGTTCGCTGTCCGACGTGACGCTGCTCCTGAAGCGCGAGGCCACGGCTGCGGAGCTCAACGCTTCCATCGAGACGGCGGCGGCGGGGCCCCTCAAGGGCGTCGTGCTCTACAACGAGCATCCGATCGTGTCGTCCGACATCGTCGGTGACCCGCACTCGGGCATCTTCGACGCGCCGCTCACGAAGACGATGGGCCGTATGGCGAAGATCTTCGTCTGGTACGACAACGAGTGGGGTTACTCCACCCGTATGGTCGACGTGCTCGAGCAGATGGCCGCGGACCTCTGATCCGCGCCGAGAGAGGCACCATGCCTACGTTCCCGACTCTCGAGGGCGCGCCGGTCGACGGCCGGCGCGTCCTCGTCCGCGTCGACTTCAACGTCCCCATCAAGGCTGGCGTGGTCGGCGACGACACCCGCATACGAAAGAGCCTGCCCACCATCCGCGAGCTCCTGGAGCGCGGCGCGACACTGGTGTTGTGCAGCCATCTCGGCCGGCCGAAGGGCGTCCAGGACGACGCCCGCATGGGCCCTGTCGCCGAGCGCCTGGCGCAGTTGCTGGGTCGTGAGGTGCGCTACGCAGCCACCGATGGACCCGGTTCTGCAGAGCAACAGGCCTTCGTGGCCGACGCTCCGGCCGGATCTGTGACGCTGCTCGAGAACACCCGCTTCGATCCGCGCGAGAAGGCCAACGATCCGGCGCTGGCGAGCATCCTCGCTGGCTACGGCGACGTGTACGTCAACGACGCCTTCGGTGCTGCCCACCGCGCGCACGCCACCACCGAGGGTGTGGCCAGGCTGCTGCCCTCGTGCGCCGGGAGGCTGCTCGAACGCGAGCTGGCGGTCCTCGGCGGGCTGCTCGAGGCGCCCAAGCGCCCCTTCGTGGTGGTGCTCGGCGGCGCCAAGGTCTCGGACAAGCTCGACGTGATCACCCGCCTGCTCGAGGTGGCCGACAAGGTCCTCATCGGGGGCGCCATGGCCTTCACCTTCGTGAAGGCGCGCGGCGGGCATGTCGGCGACTCGCTCGTCGAGGACGACAAGCTCGATCTCGCGCTCACGCTGATCGCCAAGGCCGAGGAGCGGCGGGTCGACCTGCTGTTGCCGAGCGACGCCGTGTGCGCCGCCGAGATCAGTGGCGACGCGACCACCTCGGTCCACCCGGTCGACGTGATCCCGCCGGGCGAGCGCGGACTCGACATCGGTCCGCGGACCGTCGAGGCGTTCGAGGCTGCGTTGGCCCACGCGGCGACGGTGCTCTGGAACGGCCCCATGGGCGTGTTCGAGGTCCCGCCGTTCGACGCCGGCACGCGCGCCATCGCGAAGTACGTCGCTGCGTCGGACGCACTGAGCGTCGTCGGTGGTGGCGACTCCGTCGCCGCCGTCACGGCCATGGGCCTGGCGGACGACATCGATCACATCTCCACGGGCGGCGGTGCCTCGCTCGAGCTCCTGGAAGGGAGGACACTGCCGGGCGTGGCTGCGCTCGGCAGCGTGGCGTGGCCCTGAGACCCGGCCGCGCGCCGGCCAGGCCGTTCACCTTGCATCCCGAGCACGTACCGGTCGCCTGGGGCGTCGCCCCCGGGCGACCGGTGTTCGTGAACCTCGACGGCGATTACGGCTACCTGGAGGACGGCTACTACGCCTCGCTCGATCGCGAGGCCGCGGGCGACACGGTCGTCCCGACCACGGCCGAGGCGCTCGACGCCTACGTGGTCCCCATCGCGCTGGTGAAGGCTGAGCGAGCGGGACTGCCGGTACCGAGCTACGAGATCGTCACCGACCGATTCCCGCCGCCACCCGTCATGGCGTACCCCATCAACCCGTTCTCGAGCCGCGGTGAACGCCTCGACACTCCTGCCGACGTCGAGGCGCGCCGCAAGGGGTTGACGTACACGGGCAAGTACGCGGTCATGTGTCAGCGCCTGCCGATCGGCTGTCGTGTCGACACGCTGCGCGTGGTGCTCGGACGCACCCTCGTGCCCGAGTACGAGGCGTACGCCCGCTCGCTGTTCGCCTGCTTCAGGCTGCCGCTCACCAAGGCGCGCGTGATCGTGACCAGCGACGCGTACGAGCTCTCCGCCCTCGAGCCGCTGCCGTGGCGGTCGCTGAGCCCAGAGGAGCGCGCGTTGGTCGAGGAGGCAGGCACGTGGCTCGATTAGCGATCTACACAGAGCGCTACACCATCCGATCGTCGGTCGAGCTGACCGCGCTCTCGAACTTCCGCAGCGCGGCCTTCGAGCTCGGTCACGAGGCGGACTTCCTGTTCAAGAACGAGCTGAAGTACCTCCGCGGGTACGACGCCGTGTTCATCCGCGCGCTCACCGACCCGCTCAACACCAGCTACGTCGTTGCGCGCTGGGCGGAGCTCGCGGGCAAGCGCGTCCTCGACACGGCGGACTCGATCCGGATCTGCTGCGACAAGGTCGCGATGTACGGCCTTCTCGCGCAGGCGGGCGTCCCGATCCCGGTGACGCGGGTGCTGCGCGAGGGCGAGGTCGACGTCAGGCACGCGGGCGAGTTGTTCGAGACGCTCGGCGCGCCGCTCGTGCTCAAGGCGCCCAACAGCTCGTTCTCGGCCTACGTCGACAAGGTGACCACGCCCGAGGCGTTCGTGCGCGTCGGACAACGCTTCTTGCGCCGCGCCGACCGCCTGATCGTGCAGCAGTACATGCCGAGCCAGTTCGACTGGCGCGTGATCACGCTCCACGGCCGCGTGCTCGCGGTGGTCCAGTACCGCTTCGCGACGGACACGTGGCGGACGATGGATCGCGCCGCCGACGGGAGTCCGTCGTCGACGCTGTGCCTGGCACGCGACGCGGCCCCCGAAGCGCTCCTCTCCACCGCCCGCGCAGCGGCAGCGGCGATCGGCGACAGCCTCTACGGCGTCGATCTCAAGGAGATCGACGGGGCGTACGTCGTGATCGAGGTGAACGACAACCCGACCATCGCCGCGACCGAGGAGGATCAGGGCAACCCGGAGATCTACTCGGAGATCGTGCGCTACTTGGTGGACGGCGAGGCGTCGTTCGGCGATCGCGTCGTCTGAGTCCGGCGACCGCGGCGACGCGGAGGACCCAACAGCACCATCGCCCGGTGCCGCACGCGCCCGTAGCGGGCGAGGGCGGCGAACTGCCGGCGCGGCAGCGGCAGGTGCAGCGCGTCCGCACGCTGCGTGCCCTCGGGCACGAGCGGATCGTGCACGTAGAGGTAGTCGTCGTCCCAACCGGTCACGACCACCCAGTGCGGCACCTTCTCGGCGTGGAAGCGCCAGCCGGAGACCAGCACGATCGGCACCACGCCGGCTTGCAACTGCACCACCACGTCACGATCGGAGAACTCACCGATCCGCACGGCTTCCGGGTCGTCGGCGAGCGCCGCCACGAAGGCGCGATGCGAGAGCGCGATGACGGTCTTCTTCTCCTCCTGGCGAACGCTGTCGATGAACGGCACGGCGTCGTCGGCGGTCCACACGCGTGCGCGCACGCCCCGGCGGCGCGCCGCGACCGCCAACCCGTGCGCCGACGTGCCGCCGTGTCCAGACAGCATGAACACCGTCGTGGCCTCGCGCCACAGCGCCACCTCCTCGGCCTGCGAGAAGGGCGTCGTCCAGCCGACGGCACGCATCGCCATCATCAGCGCCGCCGGACCGCAGGTGAAGTCGAGGCTCTGCGGGTAGTACGGCACGGGGAGCAGGTGCGCGCGCGCGGCCGCGAAGCGCTTGCGAAGGCGCAGCGCGCTGCTGTCGTCCTCGTAGTAGCCGTCCGTGGTCCCGACCACCTCGTACCCTCGGGCCTCGTAGAGGCCGATGGCGGCTCGGTTGTCGATGCGCACCTCGAGCCGCATCGCGACGGCGCCNCGCACGCGGGCCGCGCTCTCCGCGCGATCGAGCAGGGCTCCAGCGATGCCGCGGCCGCGCCATGCGGGGTCGACCACGATGCTGTAGAGGCGCGCGGTGTCGAAACCGCGCCGGTACAGCACGATCGCGTCGCCGACGACGACCCCGGCCTGCTCGGCGACCCACACCTCGGCGCTGTCGGCCGTGAGGAACCGCGTCAGGGAGGCTCGACCGAGGGTGTCGCCGGGGAAGTTCGCCTCGAGGGCGAGCAGGGCCGGCAGGTCGGGCCGTTCCGCCCGGCGAACGTGCACGCTACCTCCAGCACCGTCGTGTGGGTGCGTGCTCCCTGCCGCCGCACGCTGCGTCAATCCCGGCCCGCCAGCGCCTCCTCGAGCGCCGGCACCACCTCGAGCACGTCACCGACGATGCCGTAATCGGCGACCTTGAAGATCGGCGCGTCGGCGTCCTTGTTCACGGCCACGATCACGCGCGATCGGTTCATGCCCGAGAGGTGCTGGACGGCACCCGACACCGCCAGGGCGAGGTAGAGCGACGGGGCGACGGCTTTGCCTGTCTGCCCGATCTGCTCGCCGTACGGTCGCCAGCCCGCATCGACCACCGCGCGCGTGGCGCCGACGCCGGCCCCCAGCCGGTCCGCCAAGCCCACCACGTGGCGCTCGAAGGCCTCGCTCGAGCCGAAGCCGCGCCCGCCGCACACGACGACGTCGGCCTCCTCGAGGGCGACACGACCCTTCGCGGCGGCCTCGCGCGGACCCGGTTCGAGACGACGATCCTCGTCGGCGAACGGGACGTCCAGCTGGTGGACCCGACCCGTCGTGTCGGCGAGCGGCGCGACCGCGAGGGCGCCGAGCTTGACGCTCACCACCACGCGCTCCGCCTGCGAGCGCACCGTGGCGCTGATGCGCGCCAGGTACGTCGGCCGCTGCGCGACGACGTCCGAGCCCTCGTACGACACGTCGGTGACGTCCTCGAGGTACGCGCCGCCCAAGCGCATCGCCACACGCGGCCCGTACGACTGACCAGAACGCGAACCGGCCACCAGGACGACGCGCGCTCCGAGCGTCTCGGCGGCGTGGACGACGGCCCTCGTGGCCATCTCCGCGCGCATCGGCTCGAGGCCCGGGTCGGCGACGACATGGACGTCGGAGACGAACCCGGCGAGTTCGGTTGCGACGGACGACGGATCCGCGCCGATCACGAGCGCGGCCAGCGGAGAACCGCTCGCCGTGGCGAGCGCGCGACCGGCGGCGACGAGTTCGAACGCACTCTTGCGTGCCGCGCCATGCGCGTGCTCGGCGACGATCAGGATCATCGTCCCTCCTCCCGGAGGACCTTCGCCTCGCCGCGCAAACGCCGCACGAGCTCGGCGGCCGCGCTGCGGGCGTCGCCCTCCAGCATCTCGCGCCGGCGCTCGCGCTCCGTGCCGGTGTGTCCGGTGACCACCATGAGCTCCTGACCGACGTCCGCAGGTCGGGTGTCGAGCGGCTTGCGCTTGGCCTTCATGATGTTGGGCAGGGTGGGGTAGCGCGGCTCGTTCAACCCTTGCTGCGTGGTGACGACCACGGGCAGCCGTCCGCGCAGCGTCTCGCTGCCGTCGTCGACGTCGTGGACGGCCTCGAACGCGTCACCCTCGAGGGCGAACGCGGTGGTCCAGTCCACGTGCGCCCAGGCCAACGCCTCGGCCAGCGCGGGCCCCAGGGCCGCGCTGTCCCAGTCTGCTTGCTTCCCACCCACGAACACCAGGTCGGCGGCCTCGTCGCGCACGACGGCGGCGAGCGCGAGTGCCACCGTGAGCGGGTCGTGGAGCTCGTCGCCCTCGAGCAAGATGGCGCGGTCCGCGCCCATGGCGAGGGCCGTACGCAGCGCCTGAGTGGTCGACGCGGGACCGTACCCGAGCGCGACGACCTCGGCGTCCAGGCCCGCCTCGCGCATGCGCAGGGCCTGTTCGACCCCGTACTCGTCCATACCGTCGATGACGAAGGTCGCGCCCGATAGGTCGAGCGCGCCGTCCTTGGCGTGGACCCGCGACTCTGCGTCGGGCACGTGTTTCAAGATGGTGATGATGGTCATGCGACCTCCCGGGTGCGAAGCGCGCGAGGCGCGGCACCGCAACGGCGCATTATCGCACGAGCGAACGCGCGATCACGAGCCGCATCACCTCGTTGGTGCCCTCGTAGATCTGGTTGAGCTTGACGTCGCGTAGCAGCTTCGCCACGGGGTACTCGTCGACGTAGCCGTAACCGCCGTGCACGTGCAGCGCTTCGTTCGCGGCGGCGAACGCGGCGTCGCTGGCGTAGCACTTGGCGATGGCCGATGCGGCGGCATCGGGCCGTCCCTGATCGACCAGCCACGCGGCGCGCCAGGTGGCCCAGCGCGACGTCTCGACGTTGATCGCCATGTCGGCGAGCTTGAACTGGATGGCCTGGAGCCGGTTGATGGGCGCACCGAAGGCGTGGCGCTCCTGGGCATAGCGCGCCGCTTCGTCCAGCGCGCGCCGGGCGACCCCGACGGAGCCTGCCGCGACGGGGATGCGCGTGCGGTCGAGCGTCCGCATCGCGAGGCCGAAGCCGTCGCCGACCTCGCCCAGGATGTTGGCGCGTGGCACGCGCACGCCGTCGAGGATCAGCTCCGCCGTCGGCGCGCAGCGCTGGCCGAGCTTGCCGTGGATCGGCTGCGCCCGCAGACCCGGCGTGCCGCGCTCCACGACCACCGCGACGACGCCGCGATGCCCCGCGCTCGGGTCGGCCGTCGCGAACACCACGACCCATTCGGCCTCGGCGCCGTTGGAGATCCACATCTTGCTGCCGTCGAGCACGATCTCGTCGCCCTCGATGCGGGCGCGGGTGCGCAGCGCCGCCGCGTCGGATCCGTTGTCGGGCTCGGAGAGCGCGAACGCGGCGAGGCGCGGTCCCTCGGTCAGCGGGCGGAGGAAGCGCTCCTGCTGCTCGCTGGTGCCGGCGAGCACGACCGGCGTGACACCCAGGTCCGACGCCATCAGGATGGTGTAGAAGCCCATGCACGCGTAGGCGAGTTCCTCGGCGACGAGCGCCTCGTCGAGCATCGCGAGGCCGAGGCCGCCGTGCTCGGTCGGTACCCCGACGTTGAGCAGCCCGAGATCCGCTGCGGCGGCGACCGTTCCGGCCGGATAGCTCGCCTCGCGGTCCCACGCTGCGGCGTGCGGCATCACCTCGTCGCGCGCGAAGCGGCGCGCAACGTCGCGGATCTGTCGCTGTTGCGGGTCGAGTTCGAAGTCGATCACCGTAGCCTCCGGTGGTCCGTCACCGCCCGCGGCCGCGGTCTCGGTACAACTGGCGGCCGATGACGATGCGCTGGATCTCGCTGGTCCCCTCGTAGATGCGGGTGACGCGGGCGTCGCGGTAGTAACGCTCGACCGGGTAGTCGCGGCTGTAGCCGTACCCGCCGAACACCTGCAGCGCGGCATCGGTCACGAAGCCCGCTGTCTCGCTCGCGAAGAGCTTGGCCATGCTCGCCTCCTTCGTGACGCGGTAGCCGCGGTCGCGGAGCCATGCCGCGCGCTGCGTCAAGAGGCGGGCNGCGTCGAGNCGGGTCGCCATGTCGGCGAGCGGGAAGGAGACGCCCTGGTACTCCCGCACCGGCGAGCCGAAGGCCTCGCGTTCGTCGGCGTAGTCGAGCGCCGCCGTGAACGCGGCACGCGCGATCCCCAGCGACTGCGCAGCGATCCCGATGCGGCCTCCGTCGAGCGAACCCATCGCCATGACGAAGCCTTGCCCCTCGCCGCCGAGGCGCTGGTCGACCGGGACGAAGCAGTCGTCGAACGTGACGCTGGTGGCGATGGCCGCGTGCTGGCCGAGCTTCGACTCCGGCGCACCGAAGGTGATGCCGTCCTGGTCCTTCTCCACCACGAACGCGCTGACGCCGCGGGCGCCGGCCGCCGGATCCGTCATGGCGAGGACCAGGTACAGCTGCGCCTCGCCTCCGCCCGTGATCCAAGCCTTCGTGCCGTTCAGTCGGTACCCGCCCGGCACCGACTCCGCCCGCGTCCGGAGCGCAGCGGCGTCGCTGCCGGCGTGGGGCTCGCTGAGGCAGAAGGCGCCGATCCACTCGCCCGAGGCGAGGCGCGGGAGCCAGCGCTGGCGCTGCTCGTCGTCGCCGTGGCGCACGAGCAAGGCCTGCGGCAAGCCGCTCGTGACGCTCATGATCGTCGCGTGCGAGGCGTCGGCCACGGCGATCTCCTCGAGCAGCACGACCGCACTGAGCGTGTCGAGCCCGGCGCCGCCGTCGGCCTCGGGCGTGGTGATCCCGAGCAGACCGAGTTCGCCCATCCGCCGCAACGTGGGCCACGGGAAGCGCGGCTGCCGGTCGAGTTCGGCGGCGATCGGCGCGATCTCGCGCTCGGCGAAATCGCGCACCGTGCGCTGCATCGCGAGCAGTTCTTCGGACAGGTCGAACTCCAAGCGCGGACCTCCCGTTCGATTGGGCGTGAGGCTACCACGCGACCTCGTCGACCCCGGCCGTTGGGTGTGGCTCGAAGCGACCCGTGGCACCCGGCCGACGCTGGTGGACGCCGCCGCGTCGTACAACAGGGCATGACCGCGAAGGACCTCCTCCACCGCATGCCCGAAGCGCTCGACGTCGAGGCCGCCGGCGACACCAAGGCCGTCATCCANTACGAGCTTTCCGAGCCCGTGTACCACGTCCTGGACGCGGGTACGGTGCGAACCGTGGACGGCCGGGCCGAGGCGCCCGACCTCACGGTGACGATCGGCGACGACGACCTCCTCGCGTTGTTCAAGGGCAAGCTCAACCCGATGACGGCGTTCATGACTGGGCGTGTTCGCGTCGGGGGCGACGTCGCGCTGGCGCAGCGCCTCGTGAAACTGTTCGATCAGGAGAAGCTGGCCTCGTTGGGGTAGTGCGCGACCTCGAACCCGTCGAAGCGACCCGCCACGTAGCGGAACGTGGCGCTGAACACGCCGGGCAGGTCGAGCCACGGCAGGAAGACGCGGTCGCCCTCCCACAAGGGTAGATCGACGAGGCGGCTGGTCTCGACCCAGTGCAAGCGCCCCTCGGGTCCCGCGGAGAGCGGCTCGCCTGCGAACCTCGTGACGACGTAGACGAAGGTGTACACGTCGGTCCCATGGTCGAACGCCGGGAAGGTGATGCAGCCCTTCAAGCTGGCAGCCTCGACCTCGATGCCGGCCTCCTCGCGGACCTCACGTCGCAGGCAGGCCTCGGGGCTCTCCCCCGCCAAGAACTTGCCGCCGAGCCCGTTCCAGCGCCCGGAGTGCACGTCACGGCCGGTGCGCGGCGCGCGCTCGAGCATCAGCGTGTGGTCTCCGCGGCGCACGTACGCGAGCGTCGTGAGCACGAAGCGCGGACCGGGTGCCCTCACGGCCCCTCCGGGCGGCGGCGCTCGGCCCGGAACGCCTCGGACAACGCGCCCTGCAGGCCGCGGTCGTCGCGCAGGGCGTTCGGGCCGGCCAGTCTGAGCCTACAGCGCGCGACGCTCGCCACGTCGGGGCGTCGCGCCAGGGTCGTACCGAGCAGGCTGACGGCCGCCGCAGCGTCGGCGACCGCGAGGTGCAGCGTCTCGCGCTCGCGCCGTCCGCTCTCGCGTTCCCACACGAGCAGCACCTCGACGGTGCCGGGACGCGGTGTCAGGAACACCTGGTCCAGCGTGGCGCGCAGCCTCACGCCGGTGCGGGCCGATCGAGTTCGAAGGCGTCGTGGACGGCGCGCAGCGCCGTTTCGGCGAGCGCCTTCGGGATCACCACGGAGATGCGGACCTCGCTCGTGGCGATCATCTCGATGTTGGCGCCGGCACCCGCGACCGCGGCGAACAAGCGGCCCGCGATGCCGGGCGTGGAACCGATCGCGACGCCCACGATCGACAGCTTCGCCACGTCGTCGTCCGCGCTGACGCTGCCGCCCCCGATGGCGTCCAGCACCGGCTGCACCACGTCCACGGCCTCCTGCGCGAGGTCGCGGGGCACGGTGAACGACATCTGCTGACGGCTGTCGCCCGCCCCTGGGACGCCCTGGATGATCATGTCGACGTTGACGCCGCCCGCACCGAGCGCGGCGAAGATGCGTGCCGCGATGCCTGGCACATCGGGTACCCCGAGGAGGTTGATGCGCGCGTGCTCCGTGTCGAGCGCGACGCCCGTGACGGGCCGGTCGGTCTTCATGGCAACCTCCTGTGCGCGCGGCAATGCGGTCACGATCGTCCCCTGCGCGAACGAGAACGAGGAGCGCACGTGGATCCGCACGCCGTAGCGACGCGCGTACCACACGCTCCGGGGATGGAGCACCTTGGCGCCGAGCGCCGCGAGTTCGAGCATCTCGTCGTAGTCGATGGCGGCGAGTTTCGAAGCGCTCGGTATCACGTGCGGGTCGGTCGTGAAGATGCCGTCCGTGTCGGTGAAGATCTCGCACTCGTGGGCGCCGAGCGCCGCGGCCATCGCCACGGCCGTGGTGTCGCTGCCGCCACGCCCCAGGGTCGTGATCTCGCCGTCGTTCGAGTCGCCCTGGAACCCAGCGATCACGACCACGTCCACGGTTTCGAGCGCGCGTACGACGGGACCAGGGTCGACCTGGACGATGCGGGCGGAGCCGAACACGCCGTCCGTCAGGAAGCCCGCCTGGCGGCCGGTCAACGAGCGCGCCCGGACGCCGATCGACTGCAAGGCCAGCGTGAGGAGCGCGATCGACACCTGCTCGCCCGTCGCCATCAGCATGTCGAGCTCGCGCCGATCGGGGCGCTGCGTCAGCTCCCGGGCGGTCGCGACGAGGCGATCCGTGCTGTGGCCCATCGCCGAGACCGTCACGGCCACCTTGTTGCCCGCTTCGACCGTGCGCTGGATGCGCGCTGCGACCTTGCGGATCCGTTCGAGGTCGCCGACGCTCGTACCGCCGTACTTGTGGACCACCAGGTGCGGCACGAGCGGTTCGGCGGGCGGGGAGGCGACGTCCATGGCGCACGAGCCTACCGCTTCCGGCACGGCCGGGCAATGTGCGGCTGGTAGACTCGGTTCATGGACGCCATGACTTCAGCGCTGCGCGTGGCCGTCGTCGGTGCCGGTCCCTCTGGGTTCTACACGGCCGATGCGCTCCTGAAGGCTCGCAGCGACGTGTCGGTGGACATCTACGACCGTCTGCCGGCGCCCTTCGGGCTGGTGCGCTACGGCGTGGCACCCGACCACCAGAAGATCAAGTCGGTGACGGCGATGTACGCGCGCACGGCCAGCGACCCGAGGGTGCGCTTCTGGGGCAACGTCGAGATCGGTCGTGACGTGACCGTCGCCGAGCTCCAGCGCCACTACCACGCCGTCGTCTTCGCGTACGGCGCCCCCGACGACCGCCGCCTGGGCATCCCTGGTGAGGACCTGGTCGGCAGCCTTCCGGCCACCGACTTCGTGGCCTGGTACAACGGCCACCCCGATTACGCCGAGGTGGAGCCGCCGCTCGATGGCGAGAACGCCGTGGTCATCGGCGTGGGGAACGTCGCGGTCGACGTCGCGCGCATCCTGGCGAAGACGGCCGACGAACTCGCGCGCTCCGATATCGCCGACCACGCGCTGGACGCGCTCCGCGCATCGCAGGTGCGCGACGTCGTGATCGCGGGCCGGCGTGGTCCGGCCGAGGCGAAGTTCACGACCAAGGAACTGCGCGAGTTCGGTGAGCTCGACGGGGCCGACGTCTACGTCGACCCTCGCGATCTCGAGCTGCATCCGGCCAGCGAGCGCTTCCTCGCCAAGCAACAGACGGCGCAGCGCAACGTCGAGGTGCTGCGGGACTTCGCGGCCCGTCCCGCTCGAGGCCGGCCGCGGCGGGTCGCGTTCCGGTTCCTCTACAGCCCGCGCTCGATCGAGAGCGAC
>SL_3KL_010_SEDDRAFT_10001089_pt1 | contig 24218 bp, 24 predicted proteins | sample SodLakKL_010_SED_2_FD_10381 | JGI IMG/M metagenome (IMG submission 10381) | reverse complement strand
AATAACAATAGTGCCGCTGCCGGTCATCGGATTGATGAAGTGTTGGCCGGGCTCCCAGCGGGTTGATTCTGTAATTCCTGCGGCCAGTGTTTCCTGCATTGGGGCGGAAGTAGAAGATGTCCGATAATTTCGCCGGGAGAGTGATTCGCCGGAAGTATCGATAAAAATACGTGCTTCTTCTCCGGTCCAATATAGAAACAGAACAGCTTTGTTGAGGTTTGAACCACTGTCGGGCCGCCGACCCTGTTTGAAACGAATCCGGTCTGCCACGGCATCTTTCACAACCAGGTTGGCATACTGGTCATTTTCGATGGTTGGATGATCCACCCGGGAGGTTACCGTAAAATATCCATCGGGCGAAAACCATTCTTCCCACGGAAGTATTTTCAACCAGTTCCTGAGTTTATCGGGGTTCGCAATATGTTGTTCATCCACAAGATAATGGACCCTGTGAGCGGTTCGAAGCCAAAAATTGAGTTTGATGCAATCGTTCAGGGATGCTTCCACCTCAACGCCGGTTTCCCGTTTTGTTTTGATGGAGAACCCAAATTCCCTGACTTCTTTCTCGAGAAAAGGAGCGAGGCCCAGCGGACAGGTGATGCTAACAATACTTTTTTTATGAAAATCTGCCATTAAAAATGATTTTTACACAAAAAAACCGGTTAACTGATACTTCAATCAACCGGTTTGCATTCTGATGTTTAAAAATTATACAACCTCAACCAGTTCGATATCAAACGTGAGATCTTCACCCGCGAGCGGATGATTAGCGTCAAGCGTCAGGTCAGTATCACCGACTTTGGTAATTCTTACAGGTACAGGCTGACCGTTTGGCTGGTTTACTTGTAATTGCATTCCAACTTCTGGTGTAACTCCTTCGGGAAGCTGGTCTTTGGGTACGTTGATGACTAAATCTTCTCTTGCTTCTCCATATGCCTCATCAGTTGGGATATCTATTTTTGCTGAATCTCCCACATCCATACCAACAACTGCTTTTTCAAATCCGGGAATAAGCTGGCCTTCGCCGAGGGTAAATTCAAGAGGTTCCTTTTCTTCCGAAGTATCAAATACTTCTCCATTTTTCAATGTTCCAGTATAGTGAACTTTTACAGTATCACCGTCTTTTGCTTTAGACAAAATGTTCCTATTCTTTTATTTATATATTTAATTGATCTCTAAAGTTAACCTTTTTTACGCAGAATTTTGAATAGAAAGCCGTTATCACCTGAAGAACCAATATCTATTAACGATATTTTATATCAAACTAAAACCATTGCCGTGATCGGCTGTTCGTCAAAACCGCACAGAACCAGTCACAGAATTACCGGTTATTTGCAGAATGCCGGTTACCGGATCATCCCGGTTAATCCGAATGAATCGGAAGTGCATGGCGAAAAGAGTTACTCTTCGATGAATGAAATTCCTGATTATTTAAACATCGACCTGATCAATATTTTCCGCAACAGGAGGCATACACCTGAAATGATGAGAAATATCCTGGAGTGGTCGGAAAAAACCGGGAATAAACCTCCGGTTTGGACACAGCCTGGAGTGAGCATCAACGAGTCAAAAAACCTGGCTTTAGAGAACGGTTTCAAATATATTGAAAACCGCTGTATTATGGTTGAGCATGGCAGGCTGGAATAAGCAGGTCAATCTTCTTCCTTGAAGAGCTTTTTTTTGCGCTCTTCAAAAAACTCATCCATTTTAGATTTCAGCACAACTTCAATCTCCTTTTTTTCATCTTCGGGAATTGAGGTGAAAAACTCTTTGATTCGTTCTTCACTGCCCTTTTTGCCAGCTATAAACTCAATACCGATAATGGTTTCACTCTGCCAGCGCCAGGCGATCACTTCATTCCAGTGGATGAAGCGATCGAGGAATAAAATTCCCTTTGAACGAAACTCTGGTACCACTTTAAGTGTCCAGGTAAAAAAACCGAAACACATCAGCGAAATACCCGATGTGAGCCGGATGCCGGTTACTGGCAGGTCGATCAGTATGGCTGTCCGGTAAAGGCCGTATATAATCAGTATGATAGCCAGGAAGTTTGGGGCGTGATCAATCCAGAAAGAACGGTGTTGATAGAGAATACTGCCTGCTTTTTGGCGATGATTCATCAACCGCAATGCATAACCAAGAAAAAAACCTGCAACCAGGGAATAGAGACTCATCATAAAAGGCGCGGCCACAGATTGTGGGAAAAAGCCGAGAGCATAGGCGATCATCAGGATCGTAAAAAAGATCAGAATGATAAGAACACCATTCAGGATGTTTGATTTGGAGAGCAGATCAAAAGAAAACCATGTCCGGTTACCGGCGTAGGCTCCGGAAAATGCAACAAAAAGTAAAAAAAAGGTTAAAAACCACATCTTTTGAACGTATTTTTGAATCGGATATGTTACTAAGCGTAAATGCGAACTGCAAACTGATTTGTGAAATGGAGAAAAGATTTATACCGGTATCTGTAGATGTGGGAAACAGTGAACAGACACTTACTTTAGGCTGGGCTGATGGTCACCAGAGCAAGTTTTCTCTTTTTGGCCTGAGAAAAAACTGTCCCTGTGTTTCGTGCAGGGGAGGTCATGATATGATGGGGCGTTTTGAACCGCAGCTTTTTCTGGTTGAACCAACACAAACATTCAAAATCATTTCGGCTGAATCGATTGGCAATCATGCGCTTAAAATTACATGGGATGACGGCCATAATGCAGGTATGTATCGATGGGATTTGCTGCGACATATGGATGAATCTGTGAAAAAATTGAAGCAGTCATATGAATAAAGGTGATGTTAACGCGACTTATAAGATCATGAATTAAATATCGTTATATTGAAATATTGATAGACAATATTTACAGCATGAGTAATACACCAGAACAGAAAAACGTCATAGATGCCGTTATAACGTGGGTTGACGGTAATAACGAATCTCATCGGGAAAAAAGACTTCTTGCACTTGAAACGGAGAATAATGAGAAAACAAACGAACTTATAACAGGTCGTGATAATACCCGTTTCATGGATAACGGGGAATTGAAGTTCTGTATATCCTCCATTCGCAAGTTTGCTCCCTGGATACGAAAAATTCATCTGCTTACCGATAATCAGATACCCGATTTTCTCACCCCTCAAGTTCAGTCTGAACTTGGTGTAACGATTACTGATCATAAAGAGATCTTTGAAACATATGAATGGGCACTTCCCACCTTCAATACCCGTACGATTGAATCGGCTTTGTGGAGAATTCCCTGCCTTGCACCGTATTTTATCTATTTCAATGATGATTTTGTTTTGACGAGCGCCGTATCCCCAAAAGATTTTTTTAGTGAGGGGAAAGTGGTTTTACGGGGGAGGTGGAGTCCGATTAAAAAGTATGGTACAGCTCGGATCAAACTGAATAATATTGTGAGCTACGTGGCCAAGCATCTGTTGGGAATTACACGTTCAATGCACCTTTTACTTCAGATCAGGTCGGCAATGCTTGCGGGATTCGACAACCAGTATTTCAGAGCTCCACATGTGCCGCATCCGGTGCGCAGAGCTACCCTGAAACAATTTTTTGATGAGAATCCCGCTTTATTTGAGAATAATATTAAATTTCAATTCAGGAGTACCGATCAGTTTTCTGCCATCTTTTTAGCCAACCATCTTGAAATTAAAAATCACCACGCCGTTCTGGAAAACAGCCGGGACTCCATTATGATTAATGGTGAAATGGATTTTTCATTTTTTATTCAAAGAAAATTAAAAAAGGTCAGGGAAGGAAGCATAAAATTCACCTGCCTCCAGGGGTTCGAAAATTTCAGTGAAAAGCAGCGGGGAAAAATTGAAGCTTCAATCAGATCTCTTCTTGATCTTTCCTGATTGACCCTCAAAAGTTTTTATTTCTCATAAGAATAGTGATGAACATATCACCCGGGATGACGATCATAATGCAGGTATATACCGGTTAGGACTTGCTGCGATATATGGATGAATTCGTGAAAAACCTGGAGAAAAATTCAAACTGATAAAAAAGATTCACCGGAGGCATACGTTGGATGACAGGTTTACATAGCATTTATACCGAACTCTAAACCTGCAGAATGAGTAAAAAACCGGAACAAAGCGATGCCGTTGATGCGGTAATAACCTGGGTAGACGGCAGTGACCCTGAACATCAAAATAAAAGGCAGGAAATACTAAAAAGTTTATCCCTTCAGCACGAACTTTCTCTTCCCACTGGCCGGGATAAAACCCGGTTTTTAGATAACGGTGAACTTCGCTACTGTATCGAATCAATACGCAGGTTTGCCCCCTGGATTCGAACTATCCATATCATTACAGATAACCAAACTCCTGCTTTTATAACACCGGAGTTTCGTAATGAATACGGAATAAATATCGTCGATCATACCGATGTTTTCAGATCATTTGAATGGGCGCTGCCCAATTTCAATTCACGCACCATTGAAACGGCTCTTTGGAGAACGCCTGGGCTGGCGCCAAGATTTATCTATTTTAACGATGATTTCATTATAACAAAGAAAGTGAACCGGGACGATTTTTTCCATGATGATAAAGTAGTTTTGAGAGGAAGCTGGAAGCCGATTCGCAAGTACGGAAGAGTGCGCATGGCACTGAATAATGTTGTGAGTTATATCGCCAAACATGCACTTGGAATTACGCGGTCTATGCACCTGCTGCTTCAGATACGTTCAGCCGAGCTTGCAGGATTTTCAAAGCAGTATTTTCGTGCTCCCCATGTTCCGCATCCTATTCATACCGAAACTCTGAAAAAATTTTTCAAAGCAAAACCTGAGCTGTTCAAAGAGAACATTCGCTTTCAGTTCAGAAATATGGATCAGTTTTCAGCGATCCACCTTGCCAATCATATTGAGATTCTTCAGCAAAAGGCGATTCTGAAGGATGAATCGGATGTGATGATGATTAACGGAGAAATGGATTTTTCATTTATGGTGAACAAAAAACTGGTACAGCTTAAAACAGGTGAAGTAAAATTTGTGTGTCTTCAGGGATTTGAAAATTTCGGAGAAAAGCAGCGAAAAGAGATCGAATCCTCCTTTAGTACCGTACTGGGCCTTGCCTGATGTATCAGAATGTTTTTTCTCTGAGCAGTCCGCTTATGCCAACAGCTGTAGCTGCGGTGCCAAAAATCAGAAGCCATACAGTTCGGTTATCAGGCCTTGCCAGAACATAATCAGCGATTTCTTTCTGAAATTGCTGATATTCATGGTTACCGAACCATAATAAAATCAATCCAGTAACCAAGCATATAACCGGGAACCACCGGGATTGGAAAAACCCGTCTGATTTACTGCCCTCAGACATTTTTACAGATTAAATTTTGGGAATTACGATTTTTTGAAAAAGAAACCTACAAGACCGGCAACCGCTGCTGCAGCACCACCAATCATCATCCACATGGCACCACTGTCGGGTGAACCGGTTACAAACTCCTCAATTTCCGAACCAAGAGACTGCTGCTCCTGGTATCCAAAGTATAATAGAATCAAGCCGGCTACAAAAAGAGCCGCTGAAATCATTTTTTTCATTTTTGCAGGGATAATGTTCAAATTTAATCTCTGTTGCCGAAATATTCCTTTCTGGCTTCGAGAAGTTTTAGTATACGCTGCATACTCCTTTTCTTCACGAGTATATCGCGGGTATAATAGATGGTAGAAAAAATTACAAATGCCCAGGCTGACAGGCCCAATATCAAACTGATGTTATTGCCATCATTACCATACTGAATAAAGTGATAAACACTAAGGAATGAAAATACCAGGATCGAAAAAATCACAAAAACACCGATAATTCTGATCTGCCTGAGTGAGTACGTTGCCAGTTTTTTATAATTTTCCTCTTGCAGCCATTTCTTTTGCTGAAAGAGAAGAAAATGATTGTACTGGTTTAACTCCTCTTTTATCATGGCAATAAAAATATCATCTTTCGGCATTGCATTCGAGAAATACTTAACATTCTGACTACTTACAATAATAAATTGAGTCCTTTGATTCCATTCAAGAATATATTTGTTGATGTAAATTTCATCCAATTTCGTAAGATTTTGTAAAACAGGAAGTAATCTTCTCATTTAATGACTAAAAAAACAATTTATCCGGTAATTTCGACATTGGCAGCTGTTCTGATTATTCCAATAATAGCAGCAGCCCAGCCTGGTCCAGCCGAGCTTGCCGACCGCTTAAATGACATTTACAGTGAAAGAATTTCATCTATCGATAATTTAACGATCACTGTAGCTGCCGAGAATGGTGACCTTTTTCCGGAAACAACTACACGGTATATAAAAATTTACCGGGACGGAAGAGATGTACTGGTCACTGAAGATATTGAGCTGGACCTGGGTGTTTTGAGCGGAGCGTTTGACGGGCAGTTGCCTGCTCTGATTCGTGCAGCTCACACAATTTCCCATGAAACCCTTGATGGCAACGATGTTTACAGGATAGAGGTGGATGATGCCAATGCACTTTTTGAACTCGGAACTGAAGATACGGAGTACGCCTACGATGATGTATCGGTTACTCACGCTGTAGTATGGATGCATCGGACGAAATTATATCCGCTGAAATTGGAAATGGGACAAATTTCTGAAGAGGGCTTTAATATTACAGTTACGCTGTTAATGGAAGATTACCACGTCTATTCAGGCCTTCCGGTGCCGCACAGGATTGAAATGAAGGTGGATGGAATGGAAAATCAAATTCCAGAGAGTGACCTCGAATATATCCGGCAATATCTCGATAATCTGCAAGCCGAACTGGAGGAGATGCCCGAAGCCGACCGGGAAGCTGCAGAAATTCAGATGCGTCCTCAAATCGAACAGCTTCAACGTTTTCTTGAGAGCGGCGGCGTAGCAATGGGAGGAATGGTTTTTGTTATTCGCGATGTTCAGGTGAATCAATGACAGAGCCGGCTTGATGGAGTCTGTTATTAGAGTCAGATCAGAAGAGTGTCAAGTCAAATGTAAACTTGCGTAAGGAAACCCGCAATGTTTCCTTGTCACCAAAGCATTAAGATTGGAATTATGCAGCCTTTTTGAAGAAAAAACATTGCGGGTTTTACCGTCATTTGATCGTTGACATCAGAAGAGATCAAAACCAGATTTTTCAAATTAATGCATTGTTCCGAGAGGATTTTCCGGCATATACGGTTCGAACGGATACACATCCGGGGTGACAATCACACCTGTTGTTTGTTTGAATGGCAATTCTGAATCTGTATTGTGAGTTGCTTCTACAAACCAGGCGGTAAATCCATCCTCCGGGGTAACAACTTCAACAAACAGATTTCCTTCTTCGGGTATTTCAACTGCTTCCGCTTTCCAGGCCCGGTCGATCACATACAGCCTGAAATCACGGTCATTTGGGTTATGTGCACTCCAGAGAAGCAATTCATCAGGGAGGTTATCAGGGTCAAGCTGAATACGGAATCCGTTTTCTTCGGTACTCCAGTGAAAGGTGGGGATAGCTTCATCATTGATGATAAAATTGTGAAAAGCTGCAAGACTAACCGGTGCATCACTGCCACTAATGGAGTGGCCGCTGTTGGGAACATATCTCAGGTATTTTTCTTCCGGCAGATCATTCCAGTAAAACTGCCATGAATCGGGTAGGAAAAACTCATCACTCGCGGCATTCACAATGTATTTTGGCATCTGCAAACGGTCGAGGTAAGAGTAGGGATCCACAATTTCGAGCATACGGGCAAACTCGGTTGAAAATTGCCAGTCCATGATCTGTTCATCCACATACTCGCTGATGGCGGGGGACCATTCTCCATAAGCTTGCCAGTGATGTTCAAATGAAGGAATGACATTCAGCAGGTCGATCACAGCTGGGGCAATAGCCACTACACGATCATCAAAAATACCGGTCGTCCAGGTGGTCCATCCTCGCTTGGAACCACCGGTAACCACATAATTATCAACACGTCTGTCAGTGTGTTCAGTGGTGAAATCTGTGATTGTATCCATTGCACGGACAGCTGCTGCAGTCATGGGCAGGCGGCTCAGCCAAACGGCATCTTCATCTCTGGCACCACCCTCCAGATACTTTCTCCATCCGAAGGCAATCAGGTCATCTTCATAGCGATGATCCAGCCGATCATCATCCAAAAAAGTGATTGGTTGAAATGGGACATTGTGCAGATATGCAGTCACTGAATTTGTTTTGAGGGCCGTATTCAGTACGAACGTATTTACAGATTCGGGAAGATCCGTATTGATGCTTCCTCCGCCAATCCATAGNAATCCGGTGTTATGGTTTACCTGGTCGGGAACTACAATTGTAAGCCAGTGCCACCATGATGTTTCGTTTACATCATCTGCTGTAAGCCACTCTTGCGATACCATCCGGATGATGTATGCTGTGTAGCCATCCTCTTCAATGGTGCTTTGCAATTCATACTCATAAGCAGGGTGTACATCAGAAAGGTAGGATTCAAGCGGATTTACGTCGTTATTCTCCGGAGTACATGAAATAGCATGGAGAGTAAAAAGAGATATTACCAGAGCAGATATGCAGAGTTTTTTCATAGCTGTAAACATTGAGAATATTGGATTTTAAACTCTGCATATATACAAATTGAGGGAGAAACAGACAACCTGAAACTTGCTGAATGAGATGAATTATTTCCCAAACGTGAGGACTTTTACAGGGTCGGTCTTTGCCGCTACACGTGCCGGCAGCCAGGAGGCCAGGGCGCAAAGCAAAATGGTTACAGTACTCACAATAATAAAATCGAGCATGTGCGGTTCTACGGGAGCTGTGCTCATGTAGTAGTTTTCTTCGGAAAGAGGAATGATTTCATAGGTGATCTGAAGCCAGTAAAAAAGGAGCGATATTGCAATTCCCATAATCAATCCGCTGAAAGCCACGAAAAGTCCTTCCAATAGAAAAATCTGTCTGATCGCTTTACTTTTGGCACCAATGGTTTTCAGAATTCCGATATCTTTCACACGCTCGAGTACCATCATCAGCACTGTGCCGATCAGGTTAAATGCGGCAACGATAATCATCACACCAATCACCAGTGGAATGGTTTCTTCCTGAAGGTCTACCCATGCAAATATATTCCGATAACGCTGGTAGATACTTTCCGTCACATAAGGGAAACTGGTTTGATCGCGTATTAAAGAGTAAACTTCCTGAATCTGACCGGTGTCAATCACATTGATTTCCATGGCACTGGCCTTGCCGGGGCCAAAATCAAACAGGTTTCTTACCGATTCGATATTTGCAAGGGCAAAATTATCATCAAATCTGGAAATTCCGGTCTGATATATCCCGGTCAGTGTGAACTGCTGAATTTCCGGGGTATTGAACGGAGTGGGGAGTTCGTCAATAGCATAAAGTGTAACACGGTCTCCAATTTCCGCCCCGATGGTTCGTGCAAGAGCGGTTCCCAGAATAATACCCGGCAGGCCACTTTCCTGTACGCTCAGGTCGTATGTTCCCCTTGTAACGTAGGTGTGCAGGTTGGTCACATCACCTTGCTCATGAACCCCCTTAATTACTGTGCCGCTTACATCACGGGTAGACTGGACCATAACTTGCCCGAGAATGACCGGTTGAACCTGGGCAACTCCGGGAATATTACTGATGTGGGCCTGTAGGGTATCTGCCCGGTTGATCGTATCACTGGCATAGGAATTGACCGTGATGTGTGGTGCAAATCCTACAATTTTTTCGTTAATGGTGGATTTGAAACCGTGGACAATCGATAGTGCAATCAGCAGCCCCGCTGAACCGATGGCTACGCCTCCAATCGCCATGATTTTGATGAAGGAAAGAAAACGCGACTCCCGCTTGTTTCCCTTAAAATATTTGCCGGCAATGTACCAGGTGAATTTCATGTTTGGGTTCCCTGTTCGTATAATTCATACTGTGGCAATGTTAATGTCATTTTATGAATCTTAATGGCAATCTTATAGGATAATTGAAAGACTTCTGGTGTCAAGTCAACCTAAACCTGTCGGGTTTGATAGCTCAAAAACAGTATAATGACGGGGAGTCATCAGACGAGACGGTCTGAGATCATCCCAATCATCTTAAATGGTTCATTTTTCGAAAAACTCGTCAGATGACTTTTTGAACTTTAGCCGAAATTTTACGCTTGACACAACACTAAATCTTAATAATTCTTCATAGTGAATAGTGGTGAAAATACGTTAACAAATTTTCAAGTTGTAACCCGCAATCCGCAACCACATCCCTCTTACTCCGGCCTCATAAGCGGAAAAAAGAGAACATCACGGATCGACTCGGAATTGGTCATGATCATCGCAAGGCGGTCAATGCCGATGCCGATGCCTGCAGTGGGGGGCATGCCGTATTCGATGGCACGGAGAAAATCTTCATCAAGCGTCATCGCTTCGTCATCGCCTTCGCTGCGTAAACGAGTCTGTTCCTCAAAACGTTTGCGCTGATCTACCGGATCATTTAATTCTGAAAAGGCGTTGGCAATTTCTTTTCCGTTGCAAATCGCTTCGAAACGCTCCACCAGCCCTTCTTTAGAACGGTGCTTCTTGGCAAGCGGACTCATTTCAATTGGATAATCCGTGATAAATGTGGGCTGAATCAGTTTCGGTTCCACGTACTCTCCGAAAATTTCATCAATCAGTTTTCCTTTGCCCATTCCATCCTCAATGGGGATGTTCAGCTCTCTGGCGATAGTAAGAATTTCTTCTTCGGTTTTTCCGTATAGATTGTGTCCGGTCTCATTTTCAATCGCTTCGTACATGGGTACTCGCGCCCATGGGCGTTTGAAATCGATTTCATGCTCACCCGATTTTACTTTGGTTGAGCCGTGCAGTGTAACAGCCACGTTTTCAACCATTTCCTCCATGAAATCCATCATCCAGTTGTAGTCTTTGTATGCGACGTAGAGTTCCACCTGTGTGAATTCTGGGTTGTGAAAACGGGAGAGCCCCTCATTACGGAAATCTTTTGAAAACTCATATACGCCGTCAAATCCACCCACAATCAGTCGTTTCAGATAGAGTTCGTTGGCGATGCGAAGGTACAACTGCATATCCAGAGCATTGTGATGGGTAACAAACGGCCGGGCCGATGCGCCGCCATAAATTGGCTGCAAAATGGGTGTTTCAACTTCGAGATAACCGCGCTCGTTCATAAACTCACGCATTGCCTGCACCATTCGGGTACGCTTGATGAAGGTCTCTTTTACCTCCGGATTTACAACAAGATCCACATATCGCTGGCGATAACGGAGTTCTTTATCGGAGAATGCATCGTACGTAACCACTTCTCCCTCTTCGTTTTCCACCTCTTTGGGTGTGGGCAGCGGCCGGACAGTTTTGCCTAAAAATTCAAACTCTTCGGCATGGACGGTGGTTTCGCCGGTGCGGGTTTTAAACACAAATCCTTTGATCCCCACAAAATCTCCGATATCCACCAGTTTTTTGAACACTTTGTTGTATTCATCCACACCCACATCATCGCGGCGGATGTAAACCTGGATGACTCCCTGCGAATCCTGGAGTGTAAAAAAAGATGCTTTGCCCATAATCCGGCGCGTTATCACCCTCCCGGCAATAGCCACACGTTTGGCGTTTTCGGTGCCCCCGGATGGATCGATAACGAAAGATTCATCATCTAAAATTTCGGTGGTATAGTGAGTAACATCGTACTGATAGGGGTAGGGGTTGACATCAAGCTCTCTCAGTTGATTTAATTTCTCCAGCCTGATCTGTTGCTGTTCACTGAGTGAAGGATCTGGTTTGCTCATCAAATGTTGGTTCAATTTTTATTGTATATTCAAGCCTCATAAGATAAAAAATTATAAGGGAAGTTGGCATTGTGAGTTAAAATGATGGCAGGATTTGCCGGAAATATCATTTGAAATGAATAGTTATTGTTTTGAAGTATCGACAAGCCTGAAATTTGTTTTTAAAATACCTGTTTTTCAATGGTATGAACCGGTAATTGACAATAAAAATTAGAGTGAAGGACTCCATAAAGAGAAAAAATTATCTTTGCATATCTTTTTGGATCATTCGTTTTGAATTTGATCACTTCAGTTTTTGGGATCAGGAGAACTGAATAAATAAATTGGTGATAGCTTTATCAAAATAGTAGATTTCAGCAACTGAAAAACTAATAAACATCTGTGCCCGAACGTATTCATCACCCCGATTTACCAGAAGAAATCCTGGTTTCTTATCAACCGATCATCATCCCGAGAAAGGGGCTGGATGTGAATCAGCTTGAGGCTCATTCCGGGGCAGCACTTTTGAAAAAATCGGCAAAAATCTGGTTTTCTGTTCAGCAAATGGAGATACACGCCTTAAAGAATGAAAAACCAAGAGCATTCATCAATAGTGAGGAGATTTCTGTGAGTTTTTCACATACAAATAATGCACTCTCTGCTGCGATATCTAAACAGTTTGTTGTAGGGTGCGACATGGAAATGGAGAGAAGGGCAGTTCACCCAAAACTGATGAAGCGAATGAAACATGATCAGGAAAAGATTGATTTATATTCCAGAGTTGCACCAATCCGTATCTGGACATTTAAAGAATCGGCATTGAAAATGATCGGCACAGGCCTTCGGAAGCCAATGAATAGTGTAAAGGTCACAAGAGAGGATTCTTCTAAATTCAGTGTGGAATTTGATGATGGGAAACGGGCAAAAATTTGCAGCTTTCAGTATAAAGAACACTGGATTTCTATCTGCTATACATTGTTTTAATTACTTGTTGAAGAGAACCCATGATCGATATAACCAACCTTATTCTGTAATAATGAAAGAATTGAATGATGTAACCATCATCGGAACAGGAGCGGTTGGTTCGGCTCTGCTCGATTTTTTCAGGAAGGAACAGATTCCTGTTCGATCTGTATGGAACAGCAGATCTGGTGTTGTTTATTCTGAGAATGGAAAGAAGGTTTCGGTTCGGAATTCTATTCCGCAGTCAGAAAATCAGATCGGGCGGTATATTTTTATCACCACACCCGATGATTTGATTCCTGTCATCTCGGAAAAGATTGCGGGCCTGCCGGTAAAATGGCGTGTGAGAAATGTGATTCACTGTTCGGGAAATCTAAATTCCGGTGAACTCTCCGCTCTTTCAGAAAAAGGAGCCAGAACCGTTTCGATGCATCCGCTTCAAACATTTACAAAAAAAGAGGGTTCGGAACGCCTGGGCGGTATCTCAATAAGTCTTGAAGGAGATGAAGAGCTAATCGTGGAACTGAGAACTCTGATCAAAAGAATGGGAAGCAATCCTGTGGAGTTAAGCAGGGAACAGAAACGGGCTCTGCATATCGGAGCGGTATTTGCCTCAAACTATCTCGTGGCTCTGCTCCATAAAACGGAAACATATCTCGAAGAGGAGGGCATCATGGGTGGGCTGGAGATACTAAAACCCCTGATGTTACAAACAATTGCAAACATTTTGGAAAAAGGCCCCGTTGAAGCGCTGACCGGCCCGGTGTCGAGAGGGGACGTCAGTTCAGTACAAAAACACCTTGATTCACTGCGGGGTAACCATAAAACCGAAAAATTATACAAACTTCTGGGTGAAGAGGCACTGCGAATCAGTCAGAAACGCAGCGAGGTGGATGAGGAGCTGCTGCAGGAATTGAAAAATTTGTTGATGAAGTAGTGTCGTGTCAATGATGTGATGGCACGTTGTTGTCAACGCAAACCCGCCTAAAGATTTAATGGCCGGGATCCCATATTTTACAAACTCCCGAATTGCGGATTCGCTGATCGTGGGTAAGAAGTGGACAGTCAGAAAGCATCGACGTGGCGGCAATCAAACGGTCAGCTGGATCTGCATGAAAAGATTCCGGCAGATTACGCTGAGTGAGGATTACATCCAAATCCACAGCCAGTACTGTAAGAAAAGCTTCGTTTGTGGCCTCAGTAATCCAGCTTTGAAAATCGGGGAGGAGAGTTATCCGGGCTATACCCAATCGGGACCGGAGTAATCATCAAAGGGAGTATCTGTGGGGTGGAGTTCAGAGGCCGAACCTTTTCCTTTCAGTTTTTTCCAGGGAGCCTTTGGTATAGCTGCAGTNTGATCCTGAAATTCGTTTTCAAGCAGTTCTGTAAACAACTCTTTGAGCGTAATTCCACGTTCAACGGCCTTCATTTTGGCCTTCTTCATTAATTCATCCGGTATGTCGATAGTAGTTCGCATATAAACATATTATCATATATATGATTAAATGTATATTTTTTTCAAGAGAAATAATACGGAAACCTGAAGTTGAAATTTGCGGGTAACTTTTTAGATTTGATTAAAATGTTTATAGCAAATGAAAATGACACAGAACGACTATTATAATCGTGTTTATGAAATTGTGGCTGAAATCCCGTACGGAAGAGTAACAACCTACGGAACTATCGCGCGCTATTTGGGAGTGGCATCCGGCGCTCGGATGGTGGGATATGCACTCAATAATCTGGCTTCGAACTCTGATGGAACGGTTTACCCTGCTCATCGCGTGGTGAATCGACTGGGGCAGTTGACCGGCCGTGCGCATTTTCCCGGCGATTCGATGCGTGAACGGCTGGAGCAGGAGGGTGTTACATTCAAGGAAGAGTATACGGTGGATATTGAGAACCATTTCTGGGAGCCAGGCATGGGTTCATAATGCTCAATCAGGTTGGATCCGAAATACTTTCGAATATTATCTTACGGTTGAGTTGGTGGCTATTTGTTAAAAAGAGTGCTGATTAATGAGAGTGCATTACGGGTCAGTGATCTACTGTTCTGTTTTATTCCCCGAACAGGACGATCTGAAGGTCCATTACATTATTACCGGTGGGTCCTGTGATGATGTGTCCGCCCGCTTTTTGAAAGAAATGGTAGCTGTCATTACGGTCGATGTAATCCCCGGGATCAACTCNNTTATTTTTNGCTTTCTGCCAGGTTTTCTGAGTGACAATCGCCCCTGCGGCATCGGTAGGCCCGTCAATTCCGTCGGTGCCAGCACTCAGAAATGTGATATTTTGTTTCAGGTCTTTAAGCCGTTTTGCCATTCTCAATGCCAGTTCCTGGTTTCTGCCTCCGAGTCCGTCGCCGGTTACTTTAACAGTACATTCTCCGAAGAACACGAGGGCTTTTTTCTTTGAACCCGAATCCAGTACAGATTTAACTTTTTTAAAAATCTTCTCTTCAAAATCGTCAATCAGGCCAGACCATGCCGGTGAAACCAGTTCGGTTTGATAGCCCTCCTGTTCGATCAGTTCCTTTGTCCGGCCGGCTACTATAGAAGCGGAGGAAACAATCCAGCTAAAGTGCTGATCAAAATCGATCGAGCTTTCGATCTCATTATTTTTTTCCTCGGCATTCAGTCCATTCTGAAGATGTTCTTTTACGGATTCCGGGAGATCTTCCAGGATGGAATATTTTTCGAGTACATCAACCGATTCACGAAAGGAGATCTCCTGGGCTATTGTGGGGCCGCTTCCGATGTATCTCAGATCGTCATCCGGCACATCCGAAATCACGAGGTCAATTAATGTTGTGTGGTTCAAACGACTCAGAAAGCGTCCGCCTTTAACCTGTGAGAGTGTCTTCCGAACGGTATTCACCTCGTGGATGGACGCCCCCGATTGCAGCAACGCCTTAAAAACCTGCTGTAGTTCTGTCATAGAAATCCCTTCAACCGGTAAAGCAAAAAGTGCGGAGGTTCCACCCGAAATAAGGTTGATCACAATGGAATCATCAGGGATTCCATCAGCAAATGAGACAAGTTTTTTAGAGGCTTCAAAACTTTTTTCATCGGGAATCGGATGGGTGCCTTCGAGCATCTCGATGGTGGAAAGCTCTGCACGGGAACCGGGTGGTGCGATGATCAGTCCGGCTTCGATCCGGTCTCCCAGAATACTTTCCGTGGCTTCTGCCATTGTAGGCGAAGCTTTTCCGGTGCCAATCACGTAGATATTTTGCCCATTGCCCGTACTGAACCTGTGATCATAAACAGTAAGCAAATTGTCCTCAGCATTCCATCGCAGAATTTCTGGAAAAAATTCGCGCGGATTTACATTTTTCAGAATAGATCGGAAAAAATTTTCTGCCTGGTTTGTAAGATTCATGTGATTAGTTACTTTTTGCAAATGATTGATTTATAACATTTAAAATACGATAAATTGGAAAGTTTTTTGAATGGTGTTAACTACGATTCAAAAAAAGGGTATTTATTTGGCGCAAAACGGCCATGTCAATGAAGAAGTAGTGAGGATTGGGTTGGCTGAGCTGTGGGTGGTGTACACCGCACTTTCTACTCAAAGGTGTCTTGTCATTTCTTAGTCTAATAGACCGAAGCACTGACGGGTTTCCGGTACGAATTGGAGCTCAAGTTTTACCCGTATAAATTTCTGAACAAGAGAGTCTTCAAAGGACTTTAATATCGTTTAGTGAACCATTTTCAATCTGAACCGTACGCTTGGGAAATTTTCGGATGGTTTCGTAATCATGCGTCACCATTAGTACAGCCATGCCTCGGTTATTAATCTGCTGAAGAAGCTCCATGATAGAGCTGCTCGCGTCCGGGTCGAGGTTACCCGTGGGTTCATCGGCGAGCAGAAGGCGGGGTTCGTTGGCAAGAGCCCGTGCGATCACAACACGCTGTTTTTCTCCACCTGAAAGATCATCTGGCATCGAATTTCGTTTGTGGCTTAGTCCCACCAGTCCCAATACTTCGAGCACCCGGTGTTTAATAAATCGTTTTTTATGGCCCGTCACCCGAAGGGCAAAAGAAACATTTTCAAATACATTCCGATCAGGCAGGAGCTGAAAGTCCTGAAATACAACACCGATTCTCCTTCGCAGATAGGGTACTTTTTTATCAGCCAGATTGGCTACATCGTAATCAGCCACACGGATCATACCCTTGTCGGGTTTTACATCGCAATAGAGAAGTTTCAGAAATGAACTTTTTCCGGCACCGGTTTTACCAATTACATAGCAGAATTCACCAGTATCAAGATAGAAATCAATACTGTCAAGAACGCGATTCTGCCCGTAAGTAACCGATACATTATTAAGCTGGATTACGCCGTTTCCTGTCATTGCAGTACCATTGTTATACGTAAACTTTTCTGATGTGCGGGCTTCAATTCAAATCCATCGTAAGCCTGCAGTATAGTAAAATCTGTTTTTTTTATGAGTGCTTCTATTTCTGATTGAGAATAAATTTTTTGTTGATGTTTCTCCTCATATTTCTCAACAGTGTGGCCTTCTTCGCCATTCTTTTGTTCGATCTGAAAGATATTCGTATGAATTTTTGAAACCGGATCGAACGAACTTTCGCGCTGGTACCTGAATTTGTTTTTCACGTATTTCACCTCGTTGTTTAAAAACTTGATTGCTTTCCGGGAATTTCGCGGAGTAGTAAAATCATATACAAAAATGCCGTCCGGGTTCAGAACTTTTTTTATTTCTTTGTGAAGTTTCAGAATATCCTCTTCATTGTGAAGATAGTTAATGCTGTCGAACACCATATATACCACATCGAATTTTTTTTCCAGTTGAAGGTTCAGAAAATTCATTGTTTTGAACTCAATCCCGGAATTTACTTTTGAGGCCTTTTTTTTTGCAATGCGGATCATATCTTCCGAGGCATCCGTAGCGGTGATTTTGTAACAATCCAGCTCTTCCAGCGAAAGGGCAATGGTTCCGGTACCGCAGGCAAGTTCCAGCAGGTTTTCGGCTTCGGGCCTGTGTTCAAGGATAATTTCGTCAATATAATCAGCCCAGGTTTCGTAGTCCACGTCAGACATCACCCGGTCGTAAATATCGGCAAGGACGGTATAATTAGGTTTTTTTTTGAAAGTAATACTCATGTAGTGATGTTGTTTGTGCGGTTAATGGCCATCTTCACCGCAAGGTTATATGCTTCGATGAACGAGTGTTCATTGGCCTTATTCTTACCGGCAATAGAGAAGGCTGTTCCGTGATCCGGTGATGTGCGGATGACCGGCAAACCAGCCGTAAAATTCACGCCCTGGCCGAATGAAAGTGTTTTGAATGGAATGAGGCCCTGATCGTGATACATTGCAAGCGTGGCATCAAACCTTTTATAGAGGTGATTGCCAAAAAAACCGTCTGCCGCAAATGGCCCTTCGGCTGTTAATCCTTCTTTTTGCGCCTGTTCAATTGCGGGTTTAATGATTCGCGTCTCTTCATCACCGATCACACCGCCATCTCCCGCATGCGGATTCAGCCCGAGTACGGCAATTTTGGGTGACGAAATGGCAAAATTTTGCTGAAGGCTGCGGTTTAGAAGCTGCAGCTGTTCAATAATCGAATCAGTTTTAATGGAATTCGCCACATCTTTAATTGGAATATGGATCGTGGAGATGGCAACCCTCAATACCCGGCTCACCAGCAGCATCACCACTTTTTGGGCGGATGTTATTTCAGCAAGAAATTCGGTGTGCCCGGGTGTTGAGAATCCGGCTTTGGAAATCGCTTCTTTCGAGATAGGGGCGGTAACCAGTGCGTGGCAAGTCCTGGTCAGGCAAAATCGTGCACCTGTTTCAACGGCTTTCATTGCAGCTGCTCCCGCTTTTTTAGATACAGATCCGGATTGCAGGGAAATTTCGTCTTCTTCGAATGGATCGAACAAATAGATGTTTCCCGGTTTTAGCGATATCGGGGTATTAATTTTTGTAAAGGGAAGGGTATCAGCAAGCTGTGTGGAGTAGTGTTTCAGTACGGCTTCACTGCCGATCCAAAGCGGAATAGACTGCTCAAGATCGGTTTTGGCAAGTGCTTTGAGAGCTACTTCCGGGCCGATCCCGTTGTAATCTCCCATACTGATAGCGATAATCGGTTTCATGCCGAAAAATAGCAAACTGGACTGCCCCGACAAAGTTATTTGACATAAATCTGTCGGGGCAAAAATTTGTTATGAAGACTCTGATACCAGCCTGAAATCACCAAATCCGGTTGTGGCTTCAAAAATGAGTGTGCGGTTGGGATACTCCCAGACTTCCCGGGTAGGGGCATTTGCCGGCAGTCTTCGTTCTACATTGTTTGGGGGACCGTAAACGATGTATGCGCGCCCCTGGTCGGTATTATATCCTGGTGTTTGCAGCGATGTGAAATTTTGATATGCATAATCGATTCGCCGGTAATATTCTGCCATCAGCTCATTATATTCGGTATCAGGGGTGGGGTCCCTTTCGGACCAAAATTCCCTGAATTTTCGCTCCCGCTCTGAAGATGAACCGGAGTTAATCCGTCTCAGTTCACTATCACTCACAATAAACCGAAGCATCTCGATGGCTACGTCGAGATTATAAAGGCTTACGGGCATATCCAGCCATTGTGAGTTGATAGTGCGTTCACCAATAGCCTCTTCTTTGTCGTCAGCCATCAGGCGCAGTCGGTAGCGTGCATTTTCAAAATCCTGGTTTGGAATGGTTATATGGGCATAACGAACACCTTCCTCCTGCAGATTGGCACTTAAATGAAATCCGTCTGAGGATTCTCTGAACGAGGCTGAGTTAAAATGTATGATCTTGTCATCTGTGATTTCTATGGAATGGCGCACATCTCCAACTGTTGTACTCTCGCCTGAAGCCATTCTATGGAGGTTTAAGGTGAGTGTTTCAGCTTCGAGATTTTCTTCTTTCGGAATACGGATCAACAGGCTGTAATCCTGCCCGTAGAGAACATTGTTTCCATAATTGAGCAGTGTGGCATTGATGGAATTACCCGAAATTTCATATTCGCTGAGGATGATAAATTCTGCATTTTCACTTTCGCTGTAGTCCGGAACCCTGAAGGAGCGGCGGGTTGAAGGCTGCTCACGGACCGAACCTGCCCTGGCGAGCTGCAATTCGTAATGATACTGTCCGGGTTCAAGTGTGGTTAAAGTGTGACCCTGAACATAATCAAATCGCGATTTGGTGGCTTCGAATGAATCTACCCAAACTGTATCCTGCCATGTATCGCGGAATACGGATGTAGCAGCGCTGGCACGGCGAGACGTTGGTGCTTGCCCTTCAAATATCTCTACACCCATTCGTATAGGGGCATAGTATTCGGCATCACCAGAGGGTGTTGACATTCCGGGCCGGGCTCTCAGAAAAGGGATGAAATCGTAATCAAGCCGAAACATTACGGCGAGTTGAGCAGGTCCATCTTCCGCAGGAATGACAATATGATCGATATAGGCTGCCGGCTGGTCGGTGCGCTGAAGAAGAGATTCATAGGTAGTAGCTCCCCTTCGCTGGGCTTCGGCATCAAACACAGAGAGAAATAGCAAAGCTGCCAGCAGTATGATTAGTCTGTACATAGTCTGTAGGGTTTAATTCAATTCAAATAGATTTCGGGCACATTAGTCTGATATACTTGGAACGTGAACATTACAATGAGTATTATCAATCCTGAATAAATAAAATTAATTCATTCTGATCATGAAAGAAAACCGGATGCAGGATTTGCTTGAAGAGCTAAAGAAAGTAGAGGAGAAGATTAAAAAAGGAGGGGGTGTTTCAAAAATTGAAAAGGAACACAAAAAAGGAAAGATGACTGCAAGAGAACGAATCAACCTGCTGCTGGATGATGATGAAGAGTTCTGCGAAATAGGCCTTTGGGCAGCCTATGGCATGTATAAAGAAGAGGGAGGGTGCCCTTCGGCCGGTGTGATAACAGGAATCGGAAACGTTTGTGGCCGGTCATGTATGATTGTAGCCAACGATGCTACAGTTAAGGCAGGTGCGTGGTTCCCGATGACGGCCAAAAAGAATTTACGGGCACAGGAAATTGCTATAGAAAATCACCTGCCCATCATCTATCTGGTTGATTCTGCCGGGGTGTACCTGCCCATGCAGGATGAAATATTCCCGGACAAAGAACATTTTGGACGGATTTTCAGAAATAATGCCGTGATCAGTGCAAAGGGAATTCCTCAGATTGCAGCCATCATGGGAAGTTGTGTGGCTGGCGGGGCGTATCTTCCGATAATGAGCGATGAGGCGCTCATTGTGGATGGCACCGGTACTGTTTTTCTGGCGGGAAACTATCTTGTCAAAGCAGCCATCGGGGAAGATGTGGACAATGAAACCCTCGGCGGGGCAAGTACTCACACAGAAATCAGCGGGGTAACCGATTACAAGATGAAAGATGACACCGAGTGCTTGCTCACAATCCGGAGTCTTGTGGATAAACTGGGCCAATATAATACTGCCGGATTCAACCGGAAAAAACCGGTTGCCCCGGAATTGATGATGAATAAAGTGCTAAACACTTTCCCTGAAGATCGAACAAAACCGTATGATATGTTTCCGATCCTTCGATCGATTGTGGATGCGGGGAGTATCACCGAGTTTAAAAAGGGTTACGGACAAACCCTGATAACCACATATGCACGTATCGATGGATGGAGTGTGGGGATTGTTGCCAATCAGCGGAAGATTGTACGTACAAAAGCCGGTGAAATGCAGATTGGCGGAGTGATCTATTCCGACAGCGCCGATAAAGCCGCCCGGTTTGTGATGAATTGCAATCAGAAAAAAATACCGATTCTGTTTTTACAGGATGTAACCGGTTTTATGATCGGCAAGCGGAGTGAGCACGGTGGTATTATTAAAGATGGTGCGAAAATGGTGAATGCTGTGGCGAATTCAACCGTACCGAAAATTACTGTGATTGCAGGCAACAGCTACGGGGCTGGAAACTACGCCATGTGCGGAAAAGCGTACGATCCCCGGTTTATCTATGCCTGGCCATCCGCTCAAATTGCTGTGATGGGAGGGACACAGGCTGCGAAAGTGCTTACTCAAATTCAGGTATCGGCACTTGAAAAGAGGGGCAAAGAACTTAGTGATGAAGATAGAGCCGCCATACTTGAAAAAATAAAAAACCGATACGATCACCAGACCGATGTGCGATATGCCGCTGCCCGGCTCTGGGTAGATGGCATCATCGATCCGAATGAGACACGCAGCAGGGTTTCTCGTGCAATCGAATGCGCCAATCATAATCCAGAAATCCACGAATTTAAAACTGGTGTGATACAGGTGTAAATCACCACTGACAGTTCGCCTGTCTTCTTTTTCGACCGTAGATTCCCGTTATAACAACCGATCTATTGTCTTGTCAACCATAAAGTACCGGGTCTTCTAAGGTAAGTTCAAACTTGAATAACGAATAACATTTTTCAACTGAGATAGATATTACGGATTTCTTTTCAGGCCTGTCCCGAACAAGGCGTTGGGAGGAATCGTTTAGCTTCTCACAGTAAAGTAGCGGGGACTTGCTGTGGAATAAATCTCTTGGTGAGAAATGCGGGTTAGGATCCATTTTTCCCAGGGCGTCGTTCGCCGGATGGATCGAAACCGAAAGAGGCCCGGCGTTACACACTGTGCTCTGGGCCGTGTTATGGCGCCCCCTAAGGAATTGGAATATCTCACTTACAGGGCTTGTTAAAAACACCCCGCGTGGATGGGATTTCAGTTATCTCAACAATAACTGCCACACCAATATCCTGTAGAACAAAAAAAAATTAAAAAAAAATGAGTACGGTAGCTTGCAGCTGAACTCTCTTTTATCAAACCAGTGATCAAAAAGAAAATAGTTGTGAGCAGGGAATTCTATACCACAGATGAGCTGATAAAAAACCAGTCGTTTTGCCGGATGGTAAAAGGAACAGCTGCGAAAGAAGAAATCGAGCGTTGGAGCCAGTGGATAGAACAGAGCCCCGAAAACAGGCAGAAGGCCAATATGGCTATCCAGAAGATATCCGGTTTTAGGTTTGGTGATCCTGACTTTCCTGATATTGAGAAGCAGTGGGATCGCCTGAAACGAAAAACGGTTAACCGAAATAAAAAACGGTATTCGGACAGGGTTTCATCCGGGCGCCGTTATTCGATATTAATCCGGGTTGCTGCTATTTTGTTGTTGGGGTCATTGGTTGGAGTGGGCTTTTACCATCAGTTTGCAGATGATGAGCATCCCCCGCATGTTGAACAAATAACTGAAGAAAAAACCATTCTCACCGGAGAGGGTGAACTTAAAACCCTCTCATTTTCTAACGGATCAAGAATTGTTCTGAACAGCAACTCTTCTCTGACTTACACCCTTGGTCTGCTGCGCTACGAAACCATAGAAATCACCCTGAATGGCGAGGCGTGGTTTGATGTGAAAAACAGCCGAAATGATATTCCCGTATTTGCAGTAAGTACCCCCGATGGAATCATCCGGGATATCGGCACCCAGTTTCTGGTTACTGTTCGGGAAGGGAGTTCAAGAGTAGTCCTTCAGGAAGGATTAGTTGAGATTGAACAGAATCGTTCAATCAGTCAGGCAGGAGAAGTCGATATATTCCAGGTAAAAAAAGGTGAGATGGTAGAGTTTGACCGAAGTAGTATCCTGAGACGAAAGATGGTCAACCCCACCTTTTATTCTGCCTGGGCCACGCAGTATATGGAGTTTCACAGAACCAGTATCCATGATTTTGCACGCTATGTTGAAAGACGGTTCGACGTAGATGTTAAAATTGAGGGTACGGATCTGGCCGATATCACCCTCGACGGGGCTGTTTATTTCAGAAGCCTTGATGAGTTGGTGTTATCAGTTGCCGAAGTAACCGGGATTCCGGTATATCTGACAAATAGACGATGTACTGTCTATATCGGAAAATAGTGAGGCACGAGATATCTATAAATCATAACCAATAAAGCTAAAAATGAAACAATGAATACAAGCAAAAAAACAGGAAAAGTGGATTGCATGAAAGTGATCATGATGTCATTCGCATTTATGCTGATTGGCGGCGTGAGTTTTGCACAGACGCTGGGCTCGCTCTATCCTTTGAATCAGCAGGAAAACAGCATGCTTTTTGTAGAGGATGGAATGGAGCTTAAAGAAGCGCTTGCATTGCTGGAGAATCATTTTAATGTGGTGTTTCTCTATCGAAGCCAAACAGTGGATGGTGCTGTTGTAAATAATAACAGAATGTTGCCCGGGAATGTAGATGCAGCGCTTGATATGCTTCTCACCAGTAAAGGTTTGACATTTAAGAATCTGAATCCGAAAACCTATGGTATTTATGAAGAAGGCGGCGAAACCGCAGATATTTCCGAAAGTGCTTATGCGGTTCAGCACACCGTAAGCGGAACGATTGTTGATGCACAAAGCCGGGAAGCGCTTCCTGGTGTGAATATCGTTGTGGATGGAACCACGACCGGAACAACCACCAACC
>SL_3KL_010_SEDDRAFT_10001088_pt1 | contig 24223 bp, 21 predicted proteins | sample SodLakKL_010_SED_2_FD_10381 | JGI IMG/M metagenome (IMG submission 10381) | reverse complement strand
AAAACAGTTTTAAACTATGGCAAAAACAACCAAAGGTGCCAGGAGCACCAAAAAAAGATTGGTAAAGGTAGACAGCTTGGGACAAGCGCATATCTTTGCCTCTTTTAACAACATTATCGTTACCCTTACCAACCAGAATGGCCAGGTAGTTTCATGGTCTTCGGCCGGGAAAATGGGATTTAGGGGATCCAAAAAAAATACCCCTTATGCCGGGCAAATGGCTGCGGGTGATGCCGCTAAAGTAGCTTATGATCTGGGCCTGCGCAAAATTAAAGTTTATGTAAAAGGCCCCGGATCCGGGAGAGAGTCCGCTATACGCACCCTGCATTCAGCCGGGCTGGAGGTAGCTGAAATCATTGACGTTACGCCCTTACCGCACAATGGGTGTCGCCCTCCCAAAAGAAGAAGGGTGTAATTTGCAGTTGTGAGATTAATGTTTGTAATTTAAGAAGTAAAAGAAAATATGGCTAGATATTTAGGTCCAACAACCAAAATTGCCCGAAAATTTGGAGAACCTATTTTCGGTGCAGATAAAGCATTTGAGAAGAAAAAATACCCGCCGGGACAACACGGGCAGGTAAAGAAAAGACGCAAGATGTCTGAATACGGGGTACAGTTGCTGGAAAAACAAAAAGCAAAATATACCTACGGCTTGCTTGAGAAACAGTTTTCCAACACCTTTAAAAAAGCAGTAAAGAAAAAAGGGATTACCGGTGAGATCCTGCTTCAGCTTCTGGAGGCCCGACTTGACAATGTGGTATTCAGGCTTGGCATTGCCCCCACAAGGCGTGCAGCCCGCCAACTGGTCGGCCACCGCCATATTACTGTCAACGACACGGTGGTTAATATTCCCTCTTATACTGTAAACCCAGGTGATATTATCGGGGTTCGTGAAAAATCCAAAAGCCTTGAGATGATCACAGATTCCCTGGCTTCACGCTCCAGCGCTTATACCTGGCTGGAATGGGATCAGGAAAAACTCAAAGGAAAATTTTTGAATTTCCCCGAAAGGGAAGCCATCCCCGAAACCATTAAAGAACAACTTATCGTGGAGCTTTACTCCAAATAGTGTTCATTATCTTTTTTCATTCAAAAACCAAACATAATGGCAATATTAGCTTTTCAAAAACCGGATAAAGTTATCATGCTTGAATCCGACGACCGCTTCGGGAAATTTGAATTCCGGCCGTTGGAACCAGGTTATGGTATTACCATTGGCAATGCACTCAGAAGGATTCTGCTATCATCACTGGAAGGATTTGCCATTACTTCTATCAGGATTGAAGGAGTTGAACATGAGTTTTCCACCATCAAAGGTGTTGTGGAAGATGTGACCGAAATTATCCTTAACCTGAAGCAGGTACGCTTTAAAAGACAGGTAGATGAGGTGGAAAGTGAAAAATTTTCCATCAATATTTCGGGGCAGGAACAACTCACCGCAGGAGACCTGAACAACGCTTTATCTAACTTTCAGGTGCTTAACCCCGAGTTGGTCATCTGCAACATGGAACCATCAGTAACCCTCAATATAGAATTTTCCCTTGAAAAAGGACGGGGATATGTTCCTGCCGAAGAAAACAAAGGACTCAATCCTATTATTGGTGAGGTAGCTGTAGACTCCATATTTACACCCATTAAGAATGTTAAATTCGAGGTGGAGAATTACCGTGTGGAGCAAAAGACCGACTATGAAAAACTGGTTCTTGAAATTTTAACTGACGGCTCCATTGCACCTAAGGAAGCTTTGAAAGAGGCAGCCAGGATACTTATTGTTCATTTCATGCTTTTCTCTGATGAGAAAATAACCATTGATACCGAAGAAAAAGCCGCCAGTGAAGAATTTGACGAAACTTCTTTGCATATGCGCCAGCTTTTAAAAACCAAACTGGTAGACCTTGATTTGTCTGTCAGGGCGCTGAATTGCCTGAAAGCCGCCGATGTGGAAACCCTGGCTGACCTGGTATCCCTGAATAAGCATGATCTGTTGAAGTTCAGGAATTTCGGAAAAAAATCCCTGACCGAATTGGAAGAGCTGATCAAATCCAAAAACCTCAGCTTTGGAATGAACCTTTCGAAATATAAATTAGATAAGGATTAATTGAAATGAGACATAGAAAGAAATTCAACCATCTGGGGAGAAAGGCTGCCCACCGAAAGGAAACCCTTTCAAGCATGGCCAATGCCCTTATCCTCCATAAACGCATCAATACAACCGTTGCCAAGGCCAAAGCGCTTCGAGTATATGTTGAGCCTTTGATCACCAAATCAAAAGATGACTCTACCCACTCGCGCAGGGTGGTTTTCAGCTACCTGAAAGATAAAGATGCCGTTAGCGAATTGTTTCGGGAAGTGGCTCAAAAGGTCGCCGAAAGGGCGGGAGGTTATACCCGCATTTTAAAAACCGGTTTCCGTAAAGGTGATGCTGCTGAAATGTGTTTTATAGAGTTGGTAGACTACAATACCAACATGCTGAAAACCGAAGAAGAAACCCAGCAGAAACGCACCAGAAGGAGAGGACGCCGCAGTAAAAAAGCTACTGCCGAAGCTCCTGCCACAACCCCTTCAGCAGCTGCAAAGGAGGAAACAAAAGCAGAAACCCCGGCTGAAAAGCCAACACCAGAAGCTGAGAAATCTGCCAAAAAAGCTGAAGAGCCTGTAAAAGAAGCGCCTAAAGCTGAAAAGAAATCCGAAGTAAAAGCAGAAAAAAAGGAAGAACCTAAGGCGGAAAAAGCGGCGGAAACCCCGAAAGCAGAAAAAGAAGAAAAGCCTGAAAAAGAAGCTCCCAAAGCAGCCGGGAAAGAAGAAAAGAAAGCAGAAAAAGAAGATAAGACAGAAAAAGCAGCCCCTGAAGCGGAGAAAAAAGAGGAACCCAAAAAGGAAACCGCTAAACAGGAGGATTCCAAAAAAGAGGAACCCAAAACTGAGAAAAAGGCAGAAGATAAAAAGGAACCAAAGGATAAGGACCAAACCGATAAGGAAGAGAAATAGCAGAAAAAGCGTCTTTTATAAAAAAAGGATAAAGTTCAATTGTTAGCTTTATCCTTTTTTTATTTTAAAGTGGTATCTTTATAAGTTCAATTGTTTGACTTTTTTAAAATTAAATTTATAGCTATGAGTACAATTCTGAACATTCATGCAAGACAAATTCTGGATTCAAGAGGCAATCCAACGGTAGAAGTTGAAGTGATAACCGATAATGGTTTTATGGGCCGTGCTGCAGTGCCGTCAGGTGCTTCTACAGGGGTGCACGAAGCCGTAGAGTTGCGGGACGGAGACAAGGAGAATTACCTTGGAAAAGGCGTTCTCAAGGCGGTTAGTAATGTAAACGGAACCCTGAATAACGAACTGAAAGGATTTTTGGTGACTGACCAGGCCTTAATTGATAAAACCATGCTGGAGATTGACGGCACCCCCAATAAGGGCAATCTGGGTGCCAATGCTATTTTGGGCGTTTCTTTGGCTGTGGCCAATGCTGCCGCCCAGGAAACAGGACAACCCCTTTTCCGGTATATTGGCGGAACCAATGCCAACATTTTACCCATCCCCATGATGAACATCCTAAACGGTGGTTCACATGCTGATAATTCCGTAGATTTTCAGGAGTTTATGATTATGCCCATTGGCGCTTCTTCTTTCAGCCATGCCATAAAAATGGGAGCGGAGATCTTTCATAACCTGAAGTCGGTGCTAAAGAAAAAAGGGTATTCAACCAATGTAGGGGACGAAGGTGGATTTGCACCCAATTTGAAAAACAACGAAGAAGCAATTCAGGTAATCCTGCAAGCGGTTGAAAATGCAGGTTATAAACCCGGCGAAGACATATTCCTGACACTTGACCCGGCAGCCAACGAGTTTTATTTGCAGGAAGAAAACGTGTATCATTTGCACAAGTCTTCCGGAGAAAAGCTCACTCCTTCCGAAATGGTAGATTATTGGGCAGAATGGGTAAAAAAATATCCCATAATTTCCATTGAAGACGGTATGGCCGAAGACGACTGGGATGGATGGGGCATCATGACCAAAAAATTAGGAAATGAAATCCAGCTGGTGGGTGATGACCTGTTTGTTACCAATGTGCAAAGGCTTAAAAGAGGTATTGATACCCATGTGGCCAATTCCATCCTGGTAAAAGTTAATCAGATCGGCTCCCTGACCGAAACCATTGAAGCCGTGAATATGGCATACAGAAACAGTTATACGGCGGTGATCAGCCATCGTTCAGGTGAAACCGAAGACACTACCATTGCCGATCTTGCGGTTGCCCTTAATGCAGGTCAGATCAAAACCGGTTCTGCCTGCCGCTCCGAAAGAATCGCAAAATATAACCAGTTGTTGCGTATAGAGGAAATGCTAGGAGAAACCGCCCGTTATCCAGGTAAAGAATTTAAATTTCTGAAAAAATAAATTCAAAAACTTTCTAAGAAAGATTAAAAAGGGGGCTTTTGCCCCCTTTTTAATCTTATCCAACTTTTTTTACTCAATGAAAAAAATAATTCTGGTTTTAATTTTGCTTTGGCTGGGAAACCTTTCTTTTGCCGGAGATACCATTGCCGTTGTGCATTACAACCTTCTGTTTTATGGTCATTATACCTCTTTTTGTACCCAACAAAACAACAATGCGGATCTGAAAGACGGCTATCTGAAAACCATTATTGACCATACCCGCCCGGATATTTTTACGGTAAACGAACTGGGCCGGGGAGAGCACAATGCCGATCGAATTCTGGATAATGTTCTAAATGTAGAAAATGAGGGGAAGTATAGTCGGGCCGCCTATACCAACCATGCAAACTCTAACCTTTTAAATATGTTGTATTACAACAACGAACTGTTTGCTTTGTACGATGAGGCTGTCATAACCAGTATTGTTCGCGATATAAATCTATATACGCTTTATTATAAAGACCCGGAATTGGAAAATGGTGCCGATACCACCTTTGTTTCTTTTATCGTGGCTCACTTCAAAGCCGGGAGCTCATCGCAGGATCAGCAAACGCGGACTGCCGAAGCCCAGGCTGTCATGGGCTATATCGCCCAAAGCGGGATCAGGGGGAATGTTATATTTGGTGCTGACTTTAATATGAATTCTTCGTTTGAACAGGCTTACCAGTTACTTACTTACCATCCAGATGAGTCCATACGCTTTGTTGATCCCATTGATAAACCGGGGGTATGGTGGAACATCCCTGACATGGCGCCTTACCATACCCAGAGTCCGCGCACGGGCACCCATCCCTGCTTTGTTACCGGAGGGTTGGATGATCGGTATGACCAGATCCTGGTAACGCGTGAAATGATGGAAGGCACCCGCGGATTGGAGTTTATTGAAGGATCCTATGAAACCATTGGTCAGGATGGAAACCGCTTTAATCAGTCACTGATAGATCCACCCAATTATAGTGAACCGGAGGAGGTGATCCAGGCTCTTTACGATATGTCGGATCATTTGCCGGTAAAACTTAAAATGGCAACACGGGAGATCCTTGACACGGACGTGCATATTCCTTCCTCTGGCCCGGAGCTTCGGATTATAAATCCGGTAAAGGATAAACTGGAAATCACATTAAACGATGTTATGGCCGGGAATGCAATAATTGAAATTGTTTCTACATTAGGAAAAAAAGTACTGAGCCGGGAAAAAATCCTTCACTCTTCTGGTAACCATTTTTCCGTGGATGTTTCCGGTTTGCCTTCCGGGGTTTATATTCTTAGGATACAAGTTGGAAATAAATCCCTGGTTTCCCAAAAAGTGGTGATATATTAATCCAGGAATTGCTGCAAAAGGGTTACATTGTCGGTTTGAATATAGTCCGGGTTTTTTTGAATGGCTTTTCGTATGCCCCTTCTTGATTTGGGACTATAAAGGCTTACCCTTACCCCCATGCTGTGTGCCAGCCCAACCTCTTCGCGGGTGATATTTTGGTATTCCATTACCACTCCATAAAACCCATGTTCGCGGGCCTGGTAAATGGATTCTGGTTCTCCGTTGCTGATTTTGAGTTTAATGGAGGGATTTTTGACCTGAAGCATTTTCAACAATCCGATATCCCAGGATTCTACAAAAATCCAATCTTCTCCTTGGTATTGCTCAATTAATTCCAAAAGGGAATTTACAATGCTTTGGTGGTATTCTTCATAGGTTAGTTCCGTTTCACAGGGCAGAAAAGTTTTCAGATCCAGAAACAGCAATGGCTTTATTGTTCGCTGAGAAAAACGGTTGACCACTTTCTCCAGGGAAATGATTTTTTCATTCGTAAAAACATTGGCATAGAAATCATTTCGGTAGCGACACTTAAGCAGATCTTTAGCATAGCTTTCATGCACGCAGGAAAAGCAATCGGTTAAAGATTCCAGCAACTCACTGTGATACAGCATCAGCACTCCGTCCCGGCTCAGCTGTACATCCACTTCCACGCCGTCGGCATTGAGCTTTTCAATGGTTTGAACCACGCTGCTGAATGAATTATGCGGAAGCTGGTTGGAAAAAGACTGAAAACCCATTCCGCCATGCCCTATAACTCCGATGTGGTTACCATTGAGGTTTTTTATTTTATGAGGCTCAATTTTCTCACAAGATAAAAACCACAAAAAAAGCAAAGGCAAAATCCTTAGGATAACTGACTTCTTATGGATTTTTTTCTTGCTCATCTTTGGGTTATTTTAGGATTTTGGTTCGCTTTACCTGTATTTAAAAGGAATAATGAATATGTATCCTGATCAGGCCACTATACCCCGAATAGGTGCGGATTATATCCTCCTGCAGGTCATGAAACCGCTCCAGGTATTGCCCAAAACCAATACTATTGCCTATTCCAATATTTTGCAGAAAATAATAGGTGAAACCGTAAGAAAGATTGAATTCATGGGTGGTGTTCAGTCCTCTTTCCGGTAAATTATGAGGATTGTAGGGTTTAAGCAAAGCCAGCTGATAGTCCAGGTTAACCAAAGCACGCAGCTTTTCGTTTCCCTGAAAAAACCATGTCAGGCCGGTGTTGAGGCCCCATGGACCCTTGGTGGGAACGTATGAATCGGAAGTGAGCAACCTTGGCCCCCCGTACCATTGAAGGTTGTTTTTTTGGGCCGCAACCACCAGGGCATTGGAAAATCCGGTATAGGACAGAGAGTTATTTAGCTGGATTCCCCATGCAATGCCCTCCGTTTCGGATAAAATTTTTCCTGCTTTCAGATCTTGTAAATTAAGTAAGAAGAAGCATGTGCCCCCCAAAATTGATAATATAAAGGTTCTCACAGTCATTTCCTGTTTGCAATGAACAAATTTAACAATTACTTAATAGAAAGGCCTGTGTTAAGTTTATGTTAACCGATAATCAGGTTTAAAGGATTTGATTATTTTTGCTTTCCAAACTATAAAGCTCCCAAGGAATGAGTTTTAGTCTTTTTGATTTCCTCACCCTTTTTGGCTCATTGAGTTTATTCCTTTTTGGGATGAAGACCATGAGCGAAGGGATCCAGAAGCTTGCCGGCGATAAAATGCGCTCCATTCTGAGCGCCATGACCTCCAACCGGTTCATGGGGGTTTTAACCGGGTTTTTACTCACTACCCTGGTACAATCTTCTTCTGCCTCAACGGTGATGGTAGTAAGTTTTGTGAATGCCGGGCTGCTTTCCCTGGTGCAATCTATCGGGGTGATCATGGGGGCCAATATCGGTACCACTACCACAGCCTGGTTGATTTCCCTTTTAGGCTTTAAATTAAAAATTTCTGCCCTGTCGCTTCCTCTGATTGCCATTAGCTTCCCATTGCTGATGCAGTCGCGCGAGCGGCTGAATTCATTGGGCGAAACTTTCCTTGGCTTTGCACTCTTATTTCTTGGACTTGATTTTTTACAAACTTCCGTTCCCGATTTGCATCATAACCCAGGGATGTTTGAGGCATTGCAAAGCCTCACCGATCATGGAATTTACAGTACCTTTCTTTTCCTTGGCCTGGGGACCCTGCTGACCATCGTGTTGCAATCTTCCAGTGCCACCATGGCTTTGGTACTGGTCATGACCAACAATGGCTGGATTGGCTTTGAACACGGTGCCGCTATGGTACTTGGAGAAAATATCGGGACAACCGTTACCGCCAACCTTGCCGCCTTGGTGGGCAACGTTTATGCCAAACGAACCGCTCTGGCCCATACCATTTTTAATATTCTTGGGGTGATCTGGATGCTGATCTTTTTCCGGTTTTTTATCCAGGGCATTGATCATTACATGACAATATCCGGGCTGGGATCTCCACATGAAAACCCTACAATGGTGCCGGTGGGCCTTTCCATCTTCCATACCACCTTTAATATTCTGAATACTGCTCTACTTATTGGTTTCATAAAATACATGGTAAAACTGGTGGATATGATTATGCCCTCCCGGGGTAAAAAATTTGAGCGGCCCCAACTGGAGTATTTCAGCAGCGGTTTTCTGCATATGGCAGAGTTGTCGGTTTACCAGGCCAGAAAAGAAACCAAAAAGTTCTGTGAATTGTCCCAGCGCATGTTTAATTTTATTCCGGCCATGATCGTTGAGACCGACAAGAAAGAATTCAAAGAACTGCTGGAAAAGGTTAGTAAATACGAGGAAATTACCGACAGGGTAGAGGTGGAGATCACCACCTTCCTGATCAAAATATCGCGCAGACAGCTCAGTAGCCATGCCTCGGAAGAATTAAGGCGGATGCGCCTGGTGTGCTCGGAAGTGGAAAAAATTGGGGATGTATGTTTTAAAATGTCCACCATCCTGAGCAAAAAGAAAAAGGAAAAAGTCTATTTCACACCGGTGCAGCGAAGCGAACTTTTTGAAATGTTTAAGTTGGTAAATGCTGCCTTTGAGTTGATGCTGGAAAACCTTCAGAAAAGTGAACTTGAAGCCCGTAAGAAACTTCCGGAAGCCACCGAATTAGAGAAGAAGATCAATGAATTTCGCGATAATATCCGGGAGTCTGTTATTGACGATATTGAAAAGGGGGTTTCCCAGGTAAAAAGTGCCTTTTATTTTAACAAAATCATAACTTCCTGCGAGAAGATCGGGGATACCATTTACAATATCAACGAGGCCATTGCAGGAGTCAATGTAGAATAAGCTGAGCGGCCTTAAACAAAGGAAATTCGGGAAGGCTTAAAATAACAGCAAAGCCCGCTATCTGAAATCGATGGCGGGCTTTGCTGTTTTAACATTCAAAGGAACCGTTCGGAGATATGACCTTTTTTAGCTCTTTTTGATCATATTGATCCCAGCCACTGGGGCAGGGTTTTTTCTAAAAATTCTTCTTTTTCTTCCCGGATCTTCTCCATATCCAGCCCGATGTATTCCTGGGCTTTTTCTTTGGTGCTGAGATCGGGCATTTCAATGGGGTACTCCACTCCATACCTGTTAAATACTGAGGTAAGTTTTATGCTGGCTTCCTGTGCTTTTTGTATGGAGGTTGCCAGCACCCGGAGTGCTTCGCTTGAAGAATGAAATCCCATGGCATTGGCGGCTGCAACCCAGTCCCACCTCCACTGCGAGTGACGGATCAACTGAAGGATGTCCTCCATCTCTTCTTCGTTGGCACCGGCATCCCATGCATGTTTGGCTTCAATGTGCACCCTGGCAAGGTTTCTTTCTGCAATGCGACGCAATTCCGAAACCCTGTTTTGCTGATCATAAACATTGGCCTGGAGGGTTGCTTCGCTTTGACGGTGACAAACCATGCAGGAGTTTTCTATGTTGTCAAGGGGGCTGCGCAAGTGGTGATCGGTAAATTTGATACCGCCCTCGCGCTTGTAAGGCATATGGCAGTCTGCACAGGAAACATCCCTTTGGGCGTGAATACCGGTTTTGTAAAGTTCGTAATCGGGATGTTGGGCCTTAAGCATAGGTGCACGGCTCAATGCATGCACCCAGTCGGTATGTCCTACGCGGTCTTTGTAATATTCCATTTCATCAGCTGAAAAGCCTTCATCCCATGGGAAGATCAGGTAATTGTCCTCACCAAAATAATATTCCACATGGCATTGGGCGCAAACCAGGGAGCGCATTTCCTGACGGGTGGCATCGTTAATGTCGATACCCTGCCTTTCAAAAGCTTCTGCCAAGGCCGGCCGGGTAATGCGCAGGTTCATGGTGTTGGGATCATGGCAGTCCTGGCAACCAATGGGGTTTTGAATTTCGGGGCCCATCTCCGCCCAGGTATGTGCATAAAATTCAGAAGGGCCCATCTCATTCATAAGTCTTGGAACGTCAGTGCTTTTACAGGTCCAGCAGGTAGCAGGCTGGGGGACTCCCGTGCGCAGGGTATTGTGCACATCTTTAACCGAATAATAATGGCCCCGGCCCTGGTTATAATCCCTTGAAAAAGCATAACCAGCCCACATAACCACCATTTCAGGATACCTTTCCAGGTAATCGATCATTACCGAACCGTAATATTTGCTCTGGAAAGTCGTATCCAGTGTTTTTTTGTAAGATTCATATTGTCGGGGAAAGTTGACTCCCCATACCTCGTTATCAGGCTCCCATTCAGGAATGGGCTCCACCATCTGGAAATACAACTGCGCTTCGCTTCTGCGTTCAATGATAGTAGCAGCAAACAATCCAATAACAAAAACAATGATCACTGTGGCAAAAAACAAAACCCAGTTGACCCAAGGTTTCTTCTCTGAAATTTCTCTGATGCTTTTCATTTATTTGGATTTTTTTGTGGTTTATGCAATTCGTTTTTAAAAAATTAATTCTCATTTTGTGGCAAGGTCCTTGTCTTGGAAGGACTTTCCCCAAAAAACAGGTTTTCCAGCCAGGCAGGCATTACCGAAGGCAGTCTTTCAACAAGGGCGTGGGGCGCAGCTGACAAACTTCTCACCGAACCGTGAGGGGTTTCCCGGTGGCAGTCCCAGCAAAGCTTTCCCTCATCTTTTTCGGCAATTTCACCCGTAACTTCTACCAATTGGACCATATCCACCATGTCAAGGTGACAACGGATACAATTTTCCTGGACCACACTTTTTCCCCTGCTTTTTATTTGAATAACCTGGGGCTCCCATCTAAAGGTAAAATAGGTGGCATGGGCAAGACCGTCGGTGGCTTTTACATAGTACTGGCGAATAAAATTATCCTGGGGCACGTGGCAGTCCGCACAGGTAGCATCCCGGCCGTGGCTTCCCTTATCCCATGAGGCATAATAGGGGTACATCACATGGCAGTTGATACAGGTTTCCGGTTCGTCGGACAAGTAGGAGACGGCATTGGAAACATATACCACAAAAAATAAAATACCGGTAAAGATGCCGCTTAAAATAACCACGGTAAAGCGCCAGTTCCTAGGTGGAAGTAAAAACCTGAACAATCTTTTCAATGCTTTCATCGTTACAATTTTGCAGGTTTTATAAGAAATTGAGTACTTAAATATAGATAAAAATTGGGTTACTAAAAAAAATCCAACAAGGTTTTTTAAAATTTTTAATTGGATTAAATAAATATAATTTAAGTTGCTTAGGAATGAGTTTGGTATGCATCTGTTTGAATTTTTTCGTTTATATATAAAATAAAATGTTTGGTTTAATTATCTTTGTATTTTATCCTTCATTTGAATAATTTTTATATTAATCATTGTTTGGATATATAATTGCTCAGATTGTTTCGATGAATAAGACCCTTATTTTTTTTCTGCTGCTTTTCTCTCTGAATTCGGGGCATTTTTTACTTTTTGGAAGTGAAGAAAAAAACCTTTTTGAAAAAAGGATAGATAGCCTGGAGATGATAGCTCAGGATTCAGACTTGCCCGATACAGTGCGTGTTGATGCCCTGCTCAGGCTCACCTGGGATTTAAAATCAAACAATCCCGGCCGGGCCCTTGAATTTGGGAAAAGGGCGTTGCAAAAAGCTGAATCATTGGAAGATGATTCTAAAATTGCCGGGGCTTTGAGCCGTATTGGCGTTGTATATTGGCAACTTGGCAACTTTAATATGGCGTTGGATTTTCATCTGGAAGCCAACAGCATTTATCAGCGTCTTGGAGATAATATAGGAATAGCCCGCAGTTTAACCAATATCGGGTTGATCTTTCTGGATCAGGGCCATTATGAAAAAGCCCTGGAGTATTTTTTTGACGCGTATCCTTTATATGAAGAAAAAGATAATTTACAGGGACTTGCTCCTGTTTTAAACAATATAGGATTGGTTTATCAGTACCAGAGGGATTATGAGCTGGCCCAAACCTTTCACCTGCGTTCTTTGGAGATAAAAAACACCCTGTCAGATGAGAAAAGCCGGTCATTTTCACTCAACAACTTAGGGGCGGTTAGCAAAAATACCGGAGATTTTGAAAGTGCCCTGGATTATTTTTCGCAGGCGCTCAATATCCGGCAATCCATTGGTGATAAAAGAGAAATAGCCAATACCCTTCGAAATATCGGGAATTTATTCCTTGTACAGAATGCTTTGGAACCCGCCCTTGAAAACCTGAATGAAGCCCTGGACCTTTATTATGAAGTAGACGATCAAAGCGGGATTGCCAGGACCTACAATTATCTTGGAAAGGCCCGGATGCAGGCAGGTGAAATGGAAGAAGCCGATGAATTATTCCATAAAAGCCTGGAGATCTCCGCGAATATAGGAATTACCAGGATGATCGCGGAAAATTACCAGTGTATAGCTGCATTAATGGCTGAAAATGAAAACTTTAAAAAAGCTTATGAATACCAGGCCAGGCATTATGAGTTGAGAGATAGTATATACAGTGAAGAAAGCCGCCGTCGGATAGTAGAGATGCAAATTATGCACGATCGTGAAAGAAAAGAAAGTGAAATGGAACTGGTTAGGGTTTCCCGACAAAGGGATGCCTATAGCATTGAAAAACAGCGCATTTTAAAAAACTTCCTGCTGGTGGGGGTGATCCTGGTGCTTATCCTTTTGTTTTTGCTTTACAGTCGCTATCTTTTTGTTAATAAAGCCAATAAGCTACTTGAAAAGCAAAAAGAAGAAATAACCCAGAGCAACAAAAAATTGTTGAAGCTGAATAAAAACCTGATCGAACAAAAACAAAAGGTGGAAGACCTGAATCAAAAGCTTAACCAAGCCAACCAAAAGCTCATTAACTCTGAAAAACATCTGATTGAAACCAATTTAACCAAGGATAAATTCTTTTCCATTATTTCCCACGACCTGCGCAATCCGTTTGCTTCCATTGTCAGTTTTTCCAGGATATTGAAAAGAGATATCAACAACCTGGATAAGGATGACCTCCAGGAACTGGCCCTTGAACTGGATAAATCCGTTTTTAAGATCAACAACCTTCTGGAGAACCTCCTCCATTGGTCCAGGGCACAGACAGGAAAAATCAACTACCGCCCTGAATATTTGCCGCTGAAGGAGATTATTCAAGACAATGTTAATTTGTTCGTGAACAGTTCCCGTGAAAAAGAAATTGAGATTCAGGATAAAATTGAAGATGATATTATTGTTTGGGCAGACAAGAACATGACCAGCACAGTATTGAGGAATCTGATCTCCAATGCCCTGAAATATACCGAACCAGGGGGAAAGATTAAACTGACTTCTTCCAGCAAAAACGGGAAAGCTTATATTTCGGTGATTGACAATGGAGTTGGGATCAGTCCTGAGAATGTAAAAAAACTTTTCAGGTTAGATTCCCTGCACTCTACCTATGGTACCCGTGATGAAAAAGGCAGCGGCTTGGGCTTATTGCTCTGCAAGGAATTTGTTGAAAAACAAGGCGGAAACATCTCCCTGGAAAGCAAAAAAGGCAAAGGCTCTGTGTTTACTTTTTCCCTGCCTTTTGAAGAAGAAGCTGCCGAAAACTGAGCCACTGCTGTTAAATTAGTTTTTCCTTCAGTATCGAAAAAACGCCGGCATATTTCTGTTGTTGTATCCTGGCATTGCGTTAAATTTTTTAAAAAAGGACGATTGACCGGCCAATTTAAGCCCCCAATGGCGCTGTCAGGTAAAAAAAATGTCGTATATTTGCACTCCGTTTTGCAACAGGCGGATGTGGCGTAATTGGTAGCCGCGCCAGACTTAGGATCTGGTGCCGAGAGGCGTGGGGGTTCGAGTCCCTCCATCCGCACCATGAAATGAAAAAGAACCCCGTAAGTGACGTTGAGTAATGGTCTGGCGGGGTTATTTTTATTTATTTAAAAATTGAAATTTCACTTTTCATAAAATCTCCGAAAAAAATTAATCCCAAAAAAGAAAGAAATCTTATGAATATTGTGCAGGAGAATAAAGGACCACTGGAAGCTGTCCTGAAGGTTGAACTTAAAGAAGAAGACTACAAAGACCAGGTTGCCAAGGAGTTGAAAAATTTTCAACGCAAAGCGCAAATGCCGGGCTTTCGGCCCGGGAAAGTGCCTTTTGGCATGGTAAAAAAACTTTACGGAAAGAGTGTAAAAGCCGAAGAGGTAAATAAGATCCTGGCTGATGCGGTTTTAGATTATGTTAAGAAGAATGAACTGAATATTCTCGGGCATCCTGTTCCTGACCAGGAAAAGGCCAAAGAAATTGATTGGGAAAACCAGGACGAATTTGAGTTTTTCTATCACATCGGCCTGTCTCCCGAAATTGATCTTGACCTCTCTGAAGATATCGAAGTCGATTATTACAAAATCAAAGTTAGCGATGATATTGTCGATAACTACCTGAAAGATATCCGCCGGCGTTTTGGTAAAATGACCAGTCCTGGTGTTGCTGAAAAGGATGATGTGCTTTTTGGTGAATTTACCGAAATGGAATCGGAAGAACAACCCAAGCCTGATGGGCAAACCAATAAAGCCAATCTTTATATTCAATACATTAAAGATGAAGAGTTAAAAAACAAATTGATCGGTGCCAAACCCGGGGCATCTTATGTTATGGATATTTTAAAAGCCCTGGAGTCGGATGCGGAAGCTGCTGCCATGGTAGGTGTAAAAAAGGAAGAACTGGCCAATTACAGCCCGCTTTTCCGCTTCACGGTGGAAAGTATCAGCCGTGTGGAGCCTGCCGAAATCAATGAGGAATTGTTTGAAAAGGCTGCACCTGGTAAAGGAATAAAAACCGAAGAGGAGTTCAGAGATTTTATTGCCGACAATATAAGCCAGCAATACCAAGGGGATGCCGACAAGCATTTTAAAAACCTGGTCAGGGAAAAACTTATCGAAGTCACTGACCTGGATCTTCCGGATGATTTCCTGAAAAAATGGCTTCTGGATGCCAATAAGCAGGAACTTACCCCTGAACAGATTGAAAAAGACTTTGATAATTTCAAGGATACTTTTCGCTGGCAGCTTATCGAAAACCATTTGATCAAGCAAAATAAGCTGGAGGTTAAAACCGAAGAAGTAAACGAACACCTTGAACAATATATCCGCACACAGCTCAAGCAATATGGGCAGGAAGATCCTGAGCAAAGCATGATCAACGAGTTCATAAAAAACATCACTTCCAATGAGGAGGAGATAAAAAAAGTTTATGAGCACCTTTTTGAAAAGAAACTTACAGAATTGTTTAAAGAAAAATTAAAACTCAAGGAAATTGAGATTTCTTTTGATGATTTTGTTAAATTAGTAACAGAAAAGTACCAGGGAGGTCAAGCTTCCGGGACAAAAGATACTGAAACAGAAAAATAGAACCTATGAGCTCAAAAGATGATTTTACCAAATATGCCACAGGGCATCGGGGTATCAGCAGTGCCACCCTGCACAACTATACTTCAGTGCATGGAAACTATATAAGCCCTACCATTATAGAGGAGCGGCAGTTAAACGTGGCCACCATGGACGTATTTAGCCGTTTGATGATGGATCGCATTATTTTTCTGGGGGTTCCCATCAATGATTATGTTGCCAACATTATTCAGGCGCAATTGCTGTATATGGAGTCGGTAGATCCCAAAAAGGACATCCAGATTTACCTGAATACCCCCGGCGGATCCGTTTATGCCGGTCTGGGCATTTACGATACCATGCAGTACATTGCACCCGACGTGGCCACAATCTGCACCGGCATGGCCGCCTCAATGGGGGCAGTGCTTTTGTGTGCCGGTGCCGAAAAAAAGCGCACGGGCCTGAAGCACAGCCGTATTCTTATTCATCAGCCAATGGGTGGAGCACAGGGGCAGGCATCCGATATCGAGATTACCGCAAGGGAAATTCTTAAGATCAAGAAAGAATTGTACGAGATCATAGCCCTGCATACCAAGCAGGATTATGAAAAAATTTACAAAGATTCGGACAGGGACTATTGGATGACTTCACAGGAAGCAAAAGATTACGGAATGATTGACGAGGTTCTTACTTCCAACAAGCTGGCCGGTGGCAAATCCTGAGGGTTATTGAATTAACAAACAAATAAATGAGTAAAGAAAACAGAAAATGTTCTTTTTGCGGTCGTGACGGCAAAAATGTAGATATGCTGATCTCCGGTGTGGGTGCACACATTTGTGAGCGCTGTGTGGAGCAGGCAAACCTTATTGTTTCCGAAGAACGCACCGTAAAAGCAAAGAATAAAATTCCTTCTTTCAAGCTTTTTAAGCCTTTTGAGATAAAAAAGCACCTCGACCAGTATGTTATCGGACAGGAAGATGCCAAAAAGGTTTTGAGCGTGGCCGTTTACAATCATTACAAGCGCATAAATTATTCGCCCCCAAAGAATAATGATGCTGATGACGTAGAGATTGAAAAGTCTAACATCGTAATGGTGGGTGAAACCGGTACCGGCAAAACGCTTTTGGCCCGTACCATTGCAAAAATGATGCAGGTGCCTTTTTGCATAGCCGATGCCACGGTGCTTACCGAGGCAGGGTATGTGGGGGAAGATGTGGAAAGCATTCTTGCCAGGTTGCTGCAGGTAGCCGATTATGATGTGGCTGCAGCCGAAAGGGGTATCGTTTTCATTGACGAGGTAGATAAGATTGCCCGCAAAAGCGACAACCCCTCTATTACCCGTGATGTTTCAGGAGAAGGAGTGCAGCAGGCATTGCTCAAGCTTCTGGAAGGGGCTTCGGTTAATGTACCTCCCCAGGGGGGGAGAAAGCATCCGGAGCAAAAAATGATACAGGTGAATACCCAGAACATCCTGTTTATTTGCGGAGGTGCTTTTGACGGTATCGACAAAAAAATTATTTCCAGGCTGCAGGCCAATGCCATTGGTTATGGTGCAAGTAAATCCGGAAGAATTGACCGTGAAAACATACTCCAGTATGTGGCCCCGCAAGATTTAAAAAGCTACGGGTTGATACCCGAATTGGTGGGAAGATTACCGGTTTTAACTTACCTGAACCCCCTTGACCGGGAAGCCCTCAGGCAAATTCTTACCGAACCCCGTAATTCTTTGGTAAAACAGTATGTCAGGCTTTTTGAAATGGACAATATAAAGCTTGAGATTGAGCAAGATGTTTACAACTATATTGTTGATAAGGCCATTGAATTCAAACTTGGTGCAAGAGGGCTGAGGTCTATCTGTGAGTTGATAATGCTGGATGCCATGTTTGACATTCCTTCTTCCCAGAAAGAAGAAACCGATACGTTTATCCTTACCCTGGATTATGCCAGGAACAAACTGGAAAAAAGCCGCCTTGACAGGTTAAGGGTTGCCTGAAAAGCCCTTTAATATTGCCAGATCACTGGGAAAACTTTAAAATTTTTTGTAATTTAAAGCGTTTGTTAAAATAACAGGCGCTTTTTTTTGGCACATAAATTGACAGTTTGAACTGGACTATGAGTTTGCTTCTATGCGACATCTGATTTTTTTTCTTTTGATTGGATTTGCTGGTTTGGCCACCACCCAAAAAGCAACTGCGCAGGAGGTTAGAGGAACCACCCACTATGCCATCGTGCGAAACGGTGATACCATACCCATCATAGAACTTCGTCCCGTTAATATTTCAGCTCCAAGGATATTCAAAAACCGTTTTGAGGAATACAGGTATCGACGGTTGGTAAGGAACATCAAAATCGTTTACCCTTATGCCCGTTTGGCCGGAATTAAATTTCAGGAGTATAATAAGCAGCTTATGGAACTGGAGTCGGGTAGCGAAAGAAGACGGGCCATGCGAAAGGCAGAAGAAGAGTTAAGGAAACAGTTTGAAGACGATTTAAGAAAACTTACTTTTTCTCAGGGCCTGATTTTAATAAAACTTGTTGACCGGGAAACCAACCACACATCTTATGAAGTATTGAAAGATTTCAGGGGGATGTTTACTGCTGTATTCTGGCAATCTCTGGGCAGGCTTTTCGGATATAATTTAAAAACGGAATATGACCCGGAAGGCGAAGACCAATTGATTGAAGAGATCGTACAGATGATTGAATCCGGAGCCTTGTAGCGGTTTTTTTTACTTTCCCCGCCCTTCTATAATAATTAAAACGGTATAGATCAGAATTTTAAAGTCTACGGCCAGCGACATGTTTTCGAGGTAAAGCAGATCATACCTTAGTCGCTCAATCATTTGATCTATATTTTCAGCGTAACCGTATTTTACCTGACCCCAGCTGGTAATCCCGGGTTTTATTTTTTGCAGCAGGTTATAGTGCGGGGCTTTTTTGGTGATCTTATCAATGTAAAATTTTCTTTCGGGTCGTGGGCCCACCAAAGACATATTGCCTATCAATACATTGTAAAACTGCGGTATTTCATCCAGGCGCACCTTACGCATGAACCTGCCTAAGGGGGTAATGCGGGGGTCGTTTTGGCAGGAAAGCTGGGGCCCGTTTTTTTCTGCATCCACATACATCGAACGAAACTTATGCATCATGAAAGGTTTACCATGTAAGCCAATTCGCTCATGGGCATAAAAAACAGGACCTTTTGATGTAACCTTCACCCCAATGGCGGTAATCAGAAAAACAGGGGAAAGAACAACCAGGCTTCCTGCCGAAACAACAAGGTCGAGAAATCGCTTAATCGATTGTTGCCAGGCAGGCATCAACCCGGGTTGAATCTGAATTAAAGGAGTGCCGAAAATCGAGGTCATTTTTACGGCACCCAGCAAAATATCATGCAATTCCGGGATAACTTTTACAATTACGTCTGAAGCGTAAAGGTCAGTAAGAATTTTGCTAAGGTTTTTATGCTCGCGCGGTTCAATGGCAATAATGGCTTCCTCTACACCATGTTCCTCCACAATTTCTTTCAGGTCTTTAAACCAACCCAGTCTTGGCAGGTTATCGGATAAAGGATAGTCATCATAAAGATTTACGTTTACAAAGCCAATGAGTTTGTTTCCTGAAGATTTTTTCTGGGACTCCAGTTCTTTATAAATATCCAGGGCTTTTTTCTGACTGCCAATAATGATGGTCTTAAAGCCAATTTTACGGTTATGTATTTTGTTAATCACATTGGTGGAAAGGATAAACCGAAAAGTGGCGGTAAACGAGACATGAAAAACCAATAAAGCCAGGAATGACTGGTAATATTCGTTGCTGGTATTTATTTCCTGATCGAGCAGCACTACAAAGAAAATTACCAGTACCCCGAGGATGGAAGTAAAAAGAGTTTGTCCAAATTGTCCGAGCCTTGAGCCCCTGAATATGTTTCGGTAAGATCCGCTGAGGTAATAAAGCAACAACCAGAACAAGGGAATGATCAAAAGCCCCAGTATCAGGTTTTCGTCGATAAAGATCTGTTCTTTAAAACTGGCAAAACCAACGTTATTGTTGGTTTTTCGGTAATAGATAAAGCACAACCAGGCAAGCGCTGCTGCAATAAAATCAAAAGCAATAAATTTAGCAATTTGAATTCTTTGTAGCTTTTTTTCCATTCGGTATGATTCGTTTCACTAGGTAAACCTTGCAGCAGCTACTTCCTTTTTTGCTTATTCAGCAGGCAAATCAGAAGTTGGAATATTAATGATAACGCTACCCCGGGCTACATATTGTATTTGGTTTATTTAAAAAATTACAGAAGAAAAAAGGGATATGGCAATAGATATTTTACTTTATTACCTGCACGTCAACGTTCATTTTATCCATTATCTGATAAGCGAGTTCAAGTGAGCGATAACCGTCAGATATGGTTACCAGAGGGTCGGTATTGTGAACAATTGAATCGTGAAAAGTTTCCAATTCAGTTTTTATGGCATTGATGGATTCAATTTCAGGAGCTTCAACCCATATTTGTTTTGGTTTTTTCTCAGGGCCGAGGTCCAGTATCATGGCAAACGGGTCGGGGTTGGTTTCTGCATCTTTCATACGGGTAATCCGGGTTTCCTTTTTTAAGAAGTCTACAGCAATATATCCGTCTTTTTGAAAGAAGCGGGATTTGCGCATGTTTTTCATGGAGATACGGCTGGCTGTGAGGTTGGCAACGCAACCGTTATTGAATTCAACCCTTGCATTGGCAATATCCGGAGTGTCGGATACCACGGCGACCCCACTTGCTGATATTTTTTTAATGGATGATTTTACTACACTCAGTACAATATCAATGTCGTGTATCATTAAATCAAGGATCACTGGCACATCGGTACCTCTTGGATTAAACTGTGCCAGACGGTGGGTTTCAATAAACATGGGGTTGGAAAAAAAGGGCCGCGCGGCAATAAAAGCCGGGTTAAACCGCTCTACATGACCAACCTGCACTTTTACATTGGCTTCTATGGCCAGATCCATCAGCTTGCGGGCCTCATCAAGGGAAGTTGTAAGGGGTTTTTCAATAAAAACATGGCGGGAACGTTTCAAAGCTGCGGAAGCACATTTGTAGTGCGAAACAGTAGGCGTTACGATGTCCACAATTTCGCAGGCCTCCATCAGTTCATCTGAGCTGTTGAAGCGAGGGATGCCATAGGTTTTTTCAACCTCTTTGGAGATTAAAGGATCCGGATCGTAAAAACCTGCCAGGTCGAACCGGTCCGACTCAAGAATGCATTTGATGTGTATTTTCCCTAAATGGCCCGCTCCTAAAACTCCAATTTTTTTCACTTTTTTAATTTTTGGTTTTTAATTGTTTTTGGTTGTGTTTGTTGTTGGTTGTGCAAAAGTAAAATTTTTTGTACTGTCTTAAATTATTATTTTCGTAAAATATTTGGCAGTTTTAATTTGATTGAATTTTCTCCTTGTAATGAATGATTCCTACCGTCATAAAGGGCTTCGAAGAAAGCTTGCAGCAGAGGTTCGCTCCAAAGGGATAAAAGATGAGCGCATACTTGATGCGATTGAAAAAATACCCCGGCACTTTTTCCTTGATTCTTCTTTTGTTGAGTTTGCATACCAGGACAAGCCTTTTCCCATTGGTTCGGGTCAGACCATTAGTCAGCCATACACTGTTGCTTTTCAAACGGAGCTTCTTGAAATAGAGAAGGGAGATAAGGTTTTGGAGATTGGGACCGGCAGTGGTTACCAGGCCTGTATTTTACTGGAATTAGGAGGCAGGGTTTACAGCATCGAACGCCATTATGCCCTTTATGTAAAAACCAAAAAGCTCCTGGGTCAAATGAAGTATAGCCCTAAGCTTTATTACGGAGACGGATACAAAGGCCTGCCGGCTTTTGCCCCTTTTGACAAGATACTGGTTACGGCAGCAGCGCCCTCTATTCCTGAGGCTTTAATACAACAGCTAAAACCCGGTGGAATGATGGTCATTCCCGTTGGCAAGGCTAATACACAGGTCATGAAAAAAATATATAAAACAGGACCGGATTCCTATGAAGAAAAGGATTGCGGACATTTCAGATTTGTGCCCATGCTGGGAGATAAAGCAAAATAAATCTGTTCAAAATTGTTTTTATATAAATAAAACCATAAATTTATTCCCTTAATTCTTTTTTACTTTTTTATACTCATTTGGTTTTTTTCTTTATGCGCCAATTGGAAGATTTTAATGCTTATTTTAATCCAACAGGGAATACCCGGGTTATTTTGGTTTTTAGCGGAACCTTTACCCAGAATTTGATTGTTAGCCTGGGTGAAACCCTAAAAAGTGAATTGTCTCACCTTTCTACTTCTTCCATAGTAAATCGTTGTTTTGGGGTTTTTGTAGAAATGGCTCAAAACGTGATGCACTATGGCAATCAGCGGCAGCATTTAAATTCCGGGATGAGTTATGGAAAAGGCAATATAATGTTTTGCAGCACTCCTGAGGGATACATGGTAGTGGCATCCAACCAGGTTAAAATGGATCAGATGGAAAGTATTCAAACCCGTATAAAGGAAATCAATAAAATGGATCCTGAAGATTTGAAAAATCTTTACCTTGTGAGGCGGCGGCAAATACATAATGAGCACTTTCAGGGAGCAGGTCTGGGCTTGATGGACATAGCCCGCAGGTCGGGCAATGAGCTTGGCATGGGCTTTTTACCCGATGGTAAAGGGAAGCTGAAATTTTTTCTGAGGGTGGTAATTCCCTGCTGAGTTTTTGCCTTAGGCTATGGCCGTGCGGTCAAGGGCTTCCCGCAAACCGTTTCCTGCCAGCATAAAAGAAAGCACAATCAGCATAATGGCAATACCCGGTAAAAAGGCAAGGTATCCTTTATCCAAAATAATGAATCCATAATGTTCTCTTATCATAGTGCCCCATGAAGGCATAGGGGGCTGCACGCCAATACCCAGAAAGCTGAGCCCTGCCTCAATAAGGATGGCCGAAGCGAAATTGGCTGCAGAAATAACAATTACCGGACCCATAATATTTGGTAAAATATGCCTGGAGATAATGCGGGAACTTGAAAGCCCCAATGCCCTTGCCGATTCCACAAAATCTTTTTCCCGGATGCTGATCACCTGTCCGCGTACCACCCTGGCCACTTCTACCCACATGGTAAGGCCAACAGCCAGAAAAACCTGCCAAAACCCTTTACCAATGGCAAAGGTAATGGCAATTACCAGCAGAAGGGTGGGGATTGACCAAACCACATTTATTAGCCATACAATGAAGTCGTCCAGCTTCCCGCGATAAAAGCCACCCAGGCTGCCCAGGCTGATACCAATGACCAGGGAAATAAATACAGCAATAAAGCCTACCGAAAGCGAAACCCGGGTACCAATGACCAGCTGGCTCAGCATATCGCGACCAAAACGGTCGGTACCAAGGATAAACCGCTGATGCCGGATACTTTCCTGCTCAACCCTTTCCTTTAATTCTCCAATGGTTTTTACTTGCTTTTCTCCGCTGATATCCGCAAAAGCAATTTGATCATTTTTACGGCTTACAGTGGTAAAATCTTCAATGGAAAACAATACGTCAACAAGTAAATAAGAACCTTCAAGGCCCGGGTAACCGGGTTGGCCAGAATAGGTTTCATAAAAAATGCGATCCTCTTCAAACCAAAATCTTTGAATGGGAATGGTGTGATAAGGCATTGGTTCCCCGGAAATCATTTTTTTAAAAACACCCGTATGGGGAATGTCCTGGTTTTTTTTTATATAAAGCATATCAATGCTGAATCCCGGGGGGTGGGTTGCCAGTTCCAGCTGCTGGTGGTTGGCAAAAGGGGTTGAGTCGGGGGTGATCAGGTAACCGCTAACTGCCAGCAGGGATGAGAATAAAATCCACAACAGCCCGGCCATGGCCAGGTAATTCTTTTTAAGCCTCCGCCAGGTAATGCTGCTTAACGAGCCTTTTTCGATGCCGGGTTTTCTAATAAACACAATACTTATTAAATGGCAAATTTAAAAAACAATATCAATTGCAATGGTGTTAAATTTAAAGTGTTTTTTATTAATTCGGATTTTAGCCATTTAGCATTATTTTTGTGATCCCAAATATATTTATAAATTTAAGTTTGTTATGAAAAACCTGAAAACCGTTTCATTGATTTTCGCTGCCATTTTATTGTTTTTTGCCGCTCATTCTATAGAAGCCCAGGAATCCCGTATTAACTGGATGACTATTGAAGAGGCAGAAGCCAGGGTTCAGGAAGAACCCAAAAAAATATTCGTGGATATTTATACCGATTGGTGCAGTTGGTGTAAGCGTATGGAAAGTGAAACCTTTGCACATCCGGTAATAGCCGACTACCTGAATGAAAACTTTTATCCCGTAAAGTTGAATGCCGAGCAAGAGGAGCCCATTGTTTTCAGAGGAGTTGAATACATAAACGAAAACCCGGGAGGCAGAAGATCGGCGCATAACTTTGCAGCAGCTATTTTGCAGGGCAGGATGGGGTATCCTTCGGTGGCATTTTTTGATGAAGAACTCAACCTGATTTACGCCCTATCGGGATTTCGCCCGCCAAAAAGTATGGAACCGGTTTTGGTGTTTTTTGAGGAAGAAATTTATAAAGAAAACCCCGACCTGGATAGTTTTATTGAAAATT
>SL_3KL_010_SEDDRAFT_10001087_pt1 | contig 24227 bp, 15 predicted proteins | sample SodLakKL_010_SED_2_FD_10381 | JGI IMG/M metagenome (IMG submission 10381) | reverse complement strand
AAAAACAGAAAATCAAAAAGGGAAATGAAAAAGCACCCCAACTCGAGCTGACTGAAAACCCCGACATAGCCGCTCGCTGCGGACAATTTAAAAAAGACGGTCAGTACCATCTGGGCTTTGCCCTGGAAACACAAAACGAGGAAAAAAATGCCCGAAAAAAACTGGTGAACAAGAATTTTGATCTCATCCTGCTCAACTCGCTGAATGACGATGGAGCGGGTTTTGAAAAAGACACCAATAAGGTAAGCTTTATTGAACAAAATAAGTCGCTGGAATTTGAGTTAAAAACTAAGGTGGAAATTGCAGAGGATCTCATCGATTATTTACAACCCATTTTAACAAAATAATCCGGGTTAAGCCAATGCGAATCACAGTGATTTTATTTCGATCGGTTCAATACATCACACGATGCCCTTAGTCTTTTCATATTGAAGAGTAGAAAAAAGAAAAATATTTAAACCAATGATAAATACACCCCTTAAAACTTTTACTTTCCTGGCGTTGCTACTGGGTCCCTTATTCTGGTCATCATCAGAGGCACAGGAACTCAACGTCAACCTGAGAGTCAGCACCCCGCAGATACAGGGAACAGATCCGCAAGTCTTCAGGGAATTAGAGAACGAGTTAAACGATTTTTTAAACAACCGCGCATTTACGGATCTCACCTATGAAAATACCGAAAAGATCAACGCCACCTTTCAACTCACCATTAAAGAAGCCATAGACGATGTAACCTTCTCGGCTGAACTTTCCGTACAGGCGACCCGCCCCGTTTTCAACAGCGATTACGAAACCACCATTATCAACCACCTCGACCGGGACATCAAGTTCAACTTTGCCACCGGCCAAAATATTCAAATCACCAGGACGAGTTATCTGGACAATCTCTCAGGCCTGTTGACATTTTACGGCTTTCTCATAATCGGCTTGGATTACGATTCATTTGTACCTCTCGGAGGCGAGGAATACTTTAAAATCATTGAAAATGTGGTCAATTCTGTCCCACCCTCGGAAGCTGCCAATTTCAAAGGTTGGAGAGCCATGGACGGAAACAGAAACAGGTACTGGATTGCAGAAAACCTGATGAACCCCAGAGTGGTTCCCATGCGCGAAGCAATGTATGAATACCACCGACTGGGACTCGACCTCTGTCACAAAGACCCGGAAGCCTGCAGAGCCGCTATGATGGGAGCAATGCAGTCCATAGACGAAGTTCACCGCGCCTACCCCAACAGCATCATCGTTCAGATGTTTATGAGTGCCAAAGGCCAGGAAATCGTCGATATTTTCAGCAAAGCATCCAGAGAGGAACGCAATCAGATGTATCAGATTCTCTCTAGGCTCGACCCAGCAAATCTGAATGTTTACCGACCTCTGCGATCTTAATCTCCCGGACTCCACTATGATAAAAATTGCCATTTTTGCCTCCAGATCGGGATCCAATGCAGCCGCTATTTGCGACTACTTCAAAGGTCGCGATCAAATAAAAATTGCACTCATTGTTACCAACAATCCCCATGCCGGAGTGATCGACAGGGCAGTGGAAAGGGGTATCCCCACAGTCAAAATTGATAAAGCCCGTTTAATTTCCCCCGATTTTGAAACCTATCTCAAAGAAAAAATGGCCATCGATTACATTGTCCTGGCCGGCTTTTTGAAACAAATCCCCTCCAACTTAATCAGCGCTTATCGAGACAAAATTCTCAATATACACCCCTCCCTGCTCCCAAAATACGGCGGTAAGGGCATGTACGGAATGAGGGTTCACCGCGCGGTTTCAGAAGCCAAAGAGGAAGTGACCGGTTTAACTATACATTTGGTCGATGAGGAGTACGATAGGGGTCGACCACTATTCCAAAAAAAAGTGGCCATTGCTCCCGGGGAAGATCCCGAATCTATCGCCGCCAAGGTACTGAAGTTAGAGCATTACCACTACCCGCGCACCATCGAGCAGTACATATTAACCTGAGTTCGATTGAAGTTGTTCCCCAGCAGCCCGGCTCAAAGCCAACACCTTTTCATTTTTTGGATATTTCTCCCGCAATCCCAACCAGGCCTGAGTGCCACCGCTGTGTACCAAAACGATGGGTGGGCCGTCCAGGATTCCATCTCTCTTTAATCCGTAGTACAGGGCTTTCCCATTGTAAAAAGGATCGAGCAATACACCACTTTGAACGTAGTAGTCGTACAAAAATTCAATCAGTGATTCACTCACCCATCCCATCCCCCTATCCTCATCAGACACCAGCAAATTAAAATTTTTTTCACCCGGCCTCACAGCACCGATTTCCTTCAACAGATATTCATTGAAACTTCTGGAACGAATGGCCGGAAAGGCCCAAAGATGAGAGTCCGAAGTTAAAAACATGGCTGTGAATACTGTACTAATACCGGTACCTGCGCCCATCAGCAATTGAATTTTCTGTCCGGATAATTCGGCCTGTATTTCCCCAACCATCTCTGCCAGACCTCCACGAGACCACTCCCCTCCCCCGCCTTCGGGAATCCAGTGAAATTTTCCGGGTGTATCGACCCATTCGTTGGGATTCAGCTCTCCGGATCGCAGTTTCCTCATTTCAGTTCGGCTCAACGTCTGGAATGTCGTTCCCAGCCTCTTGCACCACTTCATTAAATAAGTGTCCGGTCCCCTGTGGGTAGTCAACACCTTCAGCATGTAGTTTCTGCTGTGACACAAAGAGGCCAGAGCCAATACAAGATTGGAATACCCGCCGCCCATGGTCAGAATTTGCGATCCACCCGATATCGTATCACTAAAGCAAGGATGGTATTTTAATTTTCTCCATTTGTTTCCGGAGACCAAGGGGTGAATCCGGTCGTCGCGCTTAACGAAAACAAGTCCCCTGCCCTTCTTATAAACCACTTCTGTTCGCTCCATCGGACTGGGAGTCAGAATTTTTTTTTGGGAATGTAGACCTATTTGTTCAGCGGAAATCATGCCTTGCAAAATTACAAATAAACTATACACTCTTCCACAATGGAATTACTATTGAGCCTCAAAAGGAAAGTAGATTTAACTTATAATGGTTCCTATTTTGGACCGGTAGCCCTTGGAGGTGCAAGGATCCGGAACCGATGGTGCCGTTTGTGGAGGTGGTAGCGGTGTAAGAAAATGGGGGAAACGCATATATATGCTAAAGATAAGGCTTTTCCTTTTCTCCATAAAGTCCGGGGGTCTGGAAAACCCGATCGACTTGTTAAGCAGATAGCTATATCAACCCCTCTTTCCGGAATAGCCTCAGCAATTCATCTCACTCAAACCTGTTACTTTTGAAATGATCTCAATGTCAATCCCTTCTTTAAAATAGCCTATAGCGATATTTTCAATACCCTTTTCAATACCTTTTTCAAAACCTAATCTCTCCCGCGTATCCATAACATTTTTGAAAGGGCGATGTTAATTAAGACTCTCCTCCATGCCTCCGGTTTGGTAAACTCATGGCTTTTCGATCCGTTTTATCTAATTATCCTAATTCTGCTATTCCCATGACTTTTTCAAATATTTTAGATTGGAGAGTTCCAGGCAACTGGAAGAATCCCCTTTGTGGAATGCCTCGCTTTTTTCCAAATAGTAAACCCAGTGCAATACGATCAAGATCGTGAAAATCGATTTTTAATTCCATCGGGTAGACTCTATACCGATGAGGTATTGGATGAATAACGCATGACAAACTCTTCCATCTCGTCGATCATCTTCGGGGATCCCATGACAACGCTGGTTCTTTGGTGCAGTTCTTCGGGTGCCATCTCTAAAATTCTTTCCAGATGAGCGTTTATTGCTTTCCCACCGGCTTGTTCAACGATAAAGGACAGGGGATTGCATTCGTAGAGCAATCGCAGTTTTCCTTTGGGATATTTTCGCGTATTGGGGTACAGAAAAATACCTCCCTGAAAAAGTATCCGGTGAATATCGGCCACCATGGTTCCAATATACCGCAATCTGAGATTTAAATCAGAGCAATAATCAATGTAGCGTCTCATTTCGAGATCAAACTTCAGGTAATAGCCCTGATTTACTGAATAGTAGGGACCTTCATCCGGAATCCTAATGTCTCTGTGTGATAGGCAAAACTCCCCAATCGACGGATCCAGGGTAAATCCATTGACTCCATTTCCGGTTGAATACACCAATATAGTAGAGGTGCCATAAATAACATAACCGGCCGCCACCAACTCCGTTCCTTTTTGCAAAAAGTCATTGAGATTCACGGATTCTTCCTCACTTCCCAATCGACGGTAGATTCCGAAAATCGTACCGACGGATACATTTACATCGATATTGGAGGATCCATCCAATGGGTCGACCAGCACAACGTATTTGCCGTATTTTCCATCCCGAGGGGGAAAGGGAATAAAGTCCTCGAGCTCTTCGGAAGCCACTCCGGCACATTCACCACTGGTTTTTAAAAATTCGATCAAACGCTCATTGGCATAAATATCCAGTTTGGCTACTTGCTCACCGGATGCATTTTCCTGGTCAAACTTCCCCAGGATATTGATCAATCCCGCTTTATTGACTTCCCGGTTTACAATTTTTGCAGCCAGTCCAATGTCTCTCAACAAGCCGGTCAATTCACCGGTAGCTGAAGAGTAACTTTTCTGTCGCTTAATAATGAATTCGTCTAAAGTCTCTATTCTGTGCATGCTTATTTAATATTGAACCACAAATATACTAATTTTACGGTCGCACAAAATGAATAGTCAGGACGTATTAAAACATATGCATCATTTTTAGGTTATACTCCTATTCTAAAAAGGTCAGATTCAAAGTTAACAAAGCACCTCCATTGAAGCACCTATTTACTCTCAATCGTTTTTTGTACAAATACAAATGGAAATTACTCCTCGGAATAATTTTTGTTGCACTCTCCAATTACTTCAGGGTATTACAACCACAGATGGTTAGGGAGGCCCTCGACCTTGTACTTGAAAACATTAAGGTTTTTAATCTCCTTGAAGGAAGCTCTTCCAGGGAGGAACTCTACCTGGAAATAGGTCAGATTTTACTATTTTTTGGAATCCTGGTTCTCTTGTTGGCCATTACGATGGGTATTTTTATGTATTTTATGCGCCAGACCATAATCGTAGCATCTCGTCTGATTGAGTACGACCTGAGAAAAGAAATGTACGACAAATACCAGGAGTTGGATCAAAATTTTTACCGGAAAAACAAAACGGGTGATCTCATGGCCCGGATCACCGAAGATGTCAATAAGGTCAGAAATTACCTGGGACCGGCCATGCTTTACTTTATCAATCTGTCGACTCTATTTATCATTGTTATTTACGCGATGATTTCTGTCAGCCCCACCCTTACATTTTACGTTTTACTCCCGCTGCCTTTACTATCGGTTTCCATTTATTACGTCAGCAATATTATCAATAAGAAAAGCGAACAGATTCAACGACAGTTATCGAAGCTCAACAGTGTCGCCCAGGAAGTTTATTCAGGCATTCGGGTATTAAAATCTTATGTGCGGGAACCTCAGATGGTAAATTATTTTAATAGTCAAAGCAATGTTTTTCTCCAAAAGTCCATATCTCTGGCCAAGGTAAATGCCCTGTTTTCTCCCCTCATGATCATACTCATTGGAACAAGCACCATTATTACTATATATGTAGGTGGTCTTCAAATGATCAATGGCGACCTAACCCCGGGTAACATAGCGGAGTTTGTCATCTACGTCAATATGTTGGCATGGCCGGTAACTGCCATTGGGTGGATTGCCTCCATTGTTCAACAGGCAGAAGCCTCTATGGAGCGAATCAATCACTTCATGGATACCGAACCAAAAGTCACCAATAAGGGTACATTGCACAAAAAAGCGGAAGGCAGCATCGAATTTGTCGATATTGCACTGACTTATCCCGATACGGGAATTCGCGCATTAAAAAACGTCAACCTGAGGATTGAAAAAGGCGAAAAAGTGGGAATAGTAGGAAAGACGGGGTCGGGAAAAACTTCTCTCGCTGATTTGATCGTGCGCATTTTTGATCCATCCGAAGGACGGATTGAAATCAACGGAACGGACATACGGGATTACGACCTTTTCAAATTGAGAAAGTCCATAGCTTATGTCCAACAAGATGTGTTTTTATTTTCAGACACCATTGAAAATAACATTAAGTTCGGCAACCCCTATGCGAGTGATGAAGAAGTTGAGAAATACGCGCGACTGGCAGCTATTTACGATGACATTATGGAACTGCCCAAAGGGTTTAAAACCACAGTAGGCGAAAGAGGTGTGACTCTATCGGGTGGACAAAAGCAACGAGTTTCCATTGCCAGGTCTTTTATAAAAAAACCGGACATTATTATTTTGGATGATTGCCTGTCCGCGGTCGACGCCCAGACAGAACAAAAAATCATCTACCATTTGAATTTTGTACTGAAAGACAAAACAACGGTTATGATTACCCACCGTTTGGATGCTTTAAAGCAATTTGACCGGGTCATAGTCATGGAAGATGGTCGCATTGCAGAATGGGGAACCCATGAAGAATTGTTAGATAAAAAAGGGCGTTACTTCGATATGTTCGAACAACAAAAACTGGCTGAAACAGAATCCTGATTACATTTTCTTTTATTTGATACCAGAATTGCTATTTTTGCATTGATAAATTTTTTGTAATAAAATTGATGAGACGTGGGATACGATGACAACCAAAACAAAAATGAGGCATTTTACAGCCATAAAGTAAATGCCGGTAAGAGAAGGACTTATTTTTTTGATGTTAGAAAGACCAAGGGGGATGACTTCTACATCACACTGACAGAGAGCACAAGAAAGTTTGATGGCGAAGGTTACGATCGACATAAGATTTTCCTTTACAAAGAAGATTTTAATCGCTTTGTAGCGGGTCTGGAAGATGTGGTCAACCACATTAAAACAGAATTGATGCCGGATTACGACTATGAAGAATTCGACAGAAGGTACGATGAAGATGAAAATGACCATCAAAATACAGAGTCATCGACCACGGAATCCACTGAGAAGAAAAGTGACCCTACTGATTCGGATGAAATGACTTGGTAAAGGTTATTCCACCCGACAATGTAATTTTTGAGAATATTTAAAGTCCGTAGTTGTACGGACTTTTTTTTGCCAACCTTTTATTATCTGCCAAAGAAAAAGAGCTCAAACATAGGTGGTCTGAGCTCTTTTGATATTTTGATTCTTTTTTACCAATTAAAATCGGCAGTAAATTACTCCGTGGGTCTAAGTTGGGTCTTTTCCCGAATTCTGGCTTTTTTACCGACGAGTTTTCTGAGATAGAACAATTTAGCTCTCCTCACTTTACCTCTCTTAAGGATTTTAATGTCTGCAATATGTGGTGAATTGAGAGGAAAAATTCTTTCAACCCCTACCCCACTGGAAAGCTTTCTGACTATAAAAGTCCTGTTTATGCCATGACCGCTGATTTTCAATACATCTCCACGGAAGTCCTGAATTCTCTCTTTGTCGCCCTCTACGATGCGGTAGCTGACCACCACATTGTCACCAGGTCTAAAGTCAGGCCATCCCTTATCCTGAACAAGTTGCTCGTTTACATATCTAATCGTATCCATTGGTTGTAATTTTTAGGCTGCAAAGGTATTACTTTTTTACTTTATACCAACAATTAAATAAAATTATTTCGGGAATCAACTCACTTTTTTCTCTATCTATTTCAGTTGGGCCAATCAGAGGCCAGGCACACTTACGCCAAAGGGCTTCACTTCAAATCTCATCGCATTTTGCGCCACCGTAAAATCCTATCTGATCAAAGTGGCAAACTCTTTAAGCACCTTCCTTTCTCCCCTGGCACCACTGTACTCAACGATGCAAACGTAAACACCGGCGGGCAGATCGCCCCCTGAATTAAACTTTCTGCCATTCCACCCCTCCCGTGGGCTATCGGTTTCAAACACCAGATCTCCCCACCTGCTGTATATTCTCATCGAAAAATCCTTTATAAAATCTGTAACCCCCACTCCTCTGTACTCGTCGTTCAATCCATCTCCATTCGGGGTAAAAGCATTGGGCAGATAAAAAGTACCTATGGGCTCAATGTCTATCAATCTTTTTAGGGTATCCGTGCAACCGTTGTCCTTAAAAACAATTTGTTCAATAAATACCGTCCCGGTATCTCTAAACTGGTAAAACGGATTGCTGTCAAAAAGTTGAGTTTCATCATTAAAATTGTATTGCCAGCCAATAGCTCCTGTCGATTCATCCTGCACCTGAACTTCTCTGTTGAAGGAGTTCAATACTTCAGGAGTGATTCCAAAGCCGGCCTCCGGAGCTTCCAACATTTCTATAAATCCGGGAAACCTGCGTTCAGTAAAACACCCAAAGGGGGAAGTAATCTCTATATGAATATCGTAAATTCCGGGATCCTGAAATGAATGCACGGGACTTATTTCATCCGATTCATTTCCGTCGCCAAAATCCCATCTAATGATGTAATCTTCATCCAAATAGTCCGTCAAATTGGTAAACGTAATATCTTCAGGGGCACAGCCAACAAATTTTTGAGGTTCGACCACAATGGTTTCCGGTATGGGAAAATAGGAAACCTCCCTGACCAATTCATCTTCGCAGCCATTTTCATCCTGAATCCTCAATTGAACCTCATGAAGTCCGGAATTTTCAAATTCATGTTGGATGTCGCCGGCAGTGCCTATAACCTCCTCCCCAAACAGCCACTCCCACTCTACCAGTTCAGATCCGCCTGTAAGGGAAAGATCAAAAAATTCCACGGGGCCCGCTTTACAAGTGTCGTATTCAAAATTAAAATTCGCTTCTACAAATGGAAATACATTGATGACGAAGTTCACGGTATCCGAGCACAAATCGGCATTGGGATTGACAACCATCGTACCCTGATACTTTCCAATTTCGGGCAGCTCAAAACTGGGGTTAAACCCAGTTCGCACCAAGGTATCCTCCTCCAAAAACACGCGCCACTCGTACCCCTCGATTTGCCCACCTTGTCTCACTACGCTTTCATCCACCAATCCCACCTCGGTCTCTCCGCACAAATTAATGACGTAAAGTCCGTCGTCCCGAATTTCATCGGCCCGAATGGCTGCCTCGACAAATGACTCGCAGGTGCTGACGTTGAATTGAAAGTCCCTTCGAATGGTGGTAATTAATTGGCCATTAAAAAATTGTTCTACCTGCACCCCCACTACAAACTGCCCCTGGATGTTGGGTCGGCCACTGATTAAACCGGTACTGGATCTGATAGAAACCGAAGGATCTCCGGCAATGGGTGTGTTCTCGCTGTAAAGTGGAGGAACAAAAGTTACTTCATCATAAGGAGGTCTTGTCGCCGGTTGAGGAGCGACACCGTTCGGCCCAAAAGCTGCACCGGGAGGAGAACCCGGAAAGGCGCCTCCCAATCCACCCCCTACAAAAGGAGTGTAGAAAGAATAAATCAATTGCGTACCCTCTGTATTGTCCGACGCAGAGTGATCGAACTCAAAAGGCAAGTTATTGCAAATCAATACAGGGGGGAAGTCGTCAAAGGTTGGACTGTCCATGCACAGGGATTGAGCGGCGGGAGTAATTTCAACAAAATAAGTGGCACCAGTAGATTCCGGCGAAAATATATTGTTAATCGTATTGTTTCTGCAGCATCTTTGATACACGAGAAAATAAGACTCATCGTCTACCGGTAGGTCGACAAAAAATATATATTCTCCTCGTTCTACACAGAGATTTGAGGGTACGATCTGACACGGGTCACTGGGAGCAACCTCAATTCTCTCAACCGTAGGCGCCTGCAAATCAATCATTCTGTACAAATTATTTCCATCTTCGGAAAAAACAGATATTCTACCCGGCAACCCACCTGCCTGAGAGTCAAAAACAGCACCCGGCCCAGCGCAATCCCGGTAAACCTGCAGAGTAACTCTGTACAATCCCTTACCCACACACTCGAAGGTCATGTCTGCACCAATTAAATGTGCACTGCGCGCCTCGTAGGAAAAGGTAAAAATGAAGAGGAAGGAAAAAAATAAAAATTTAAAAAGTATATTTGTATTCATTATTCAGAATCTGACGTTTTTGACTTATTTATAAACGAACTTACCATCACAATGTTACTTGAAAAACCAATCGAACAGGCAATTAATACTTTAAAAAGTGGAGGAATTCTACTCCATCCAACAGATACAGTTTGGGGGATTGCCTGTGACCCTTTTAATAGAGAGGCCGTAGAAAAGGTTCGAAAAATTAAAAACAAACCGGAAAAACACCCTTTTATACTGCTTACTCATTCTATTGAAATCATCAAAAAGTACGTCGACAATATTCACCCCAGGATAGAAACCCTACTGAGTTTACACCAAAGACCCCTGACTATCATTTACCCGGGATCTGATTCTCTCGAACCCCCGCTGGTAAATGATGATGGAGGGGTCGCTATTAGGTTGGTGAAGAGCGGAGTGTGCAGTGACTTACTGAAAGCTTTCGGACAACCCCTACTGTCGACTTCAGCCAACCTGCACGGCGATAAAACACCCGGTCATTTCGGGGAAATTAGTTCTGATATTATCAAATCTTGTGACTACGTTTTTCCTTTTAGTCGAGATGAAAAAAACAATGGTTTACAAAAACCCTCTCCCATTGCTACATACAACCCAAAGAACGGAGACCTGGAGTTTATCAGAGAGTAAGGCCGGCACCACCCTGGTTTCTCGCCTTTTTTCTCCGCGGTCAATATCTGAATGATTGGGTAAATGGTTTTGATTCGATAAACGGTTGACCGGATTCTCTCGAGTTGTTCCTGAAGGCCTCTATTACGAGCCTATATGTGTTTTGCTGAGCCTGCTGAAGCACCCTCATAAATCCGGGCAAATGCAGCCTTTGCTGCCATTCCACCCTATCGGATCAACTGAAATTCCCCGCTTTGCCGGAATTCCTCATCTGTCGTTGTTTTTACAACAATGTCGTAAATAAATACCCCCGGATTGAGGGGCTCACCTCTGGCTGTACCATCCCAATAACAGGCCTCTACATTTCTGCACCCTTCCAGACTGAATATACGCTCACCCCATCTGTCGAAAATATTTACACTCACTGACTCTATAAACGGAGAGTTCGAATATATTCTGAATACATCATTCCCCACGGAACTTCCCGGGTAAAAAACATTGGGCACGTAAAACAAAGGACTGGTGGTAACTTCAATGAATATTTCATCATAGGCTTCACAACCCGTTAAAGGGTCGACTACACTCACGTAAAGGACGGTGGATGAAGCGGGCGATATGTCAATTTCCGGGCAATTTTCACAATCCACCCAATCAGGCCAGTAAAACTCATAGGTTACACCCTGAGGAAACACCTCCGGATTTATCCTGAGGCTTTGTCCGGCCTCTATTTTTCGATCTCCACCCAAATCTACCTCCGGACGTGGTAATTCTTCAATGATGAATGAAACAGAATCTACACAAGATTGCGCATCCCTCACCCACATTGAATAACTCCCCGGGGAAAGCCGATCGAAAACAGGATTGTTTTGCCAGACCTCCCCATCCAGGCTGAATTCCAAAGGAGGATTATAATTCCCCCCTACATCTACGACCTCAACCTCGCCCCAATCGCGATCGAAACAATCGGCTTGCACTACATTTATTTCAACACCTCCCAAAGGCTGGGAAATTTCTTCCAACACATAAGTGACCAGCGTTTCACAACCATTGTCCGTATTGAGAACACGTAGAACATACGTTCCCACCGTACCGACAATGACATTTTGCGCTGATATTTGATCCAGTATTTCTCCATCTGAGGTACTCCAGTTCAGAGAGTAATTTTCTATTTCCCCTTCAATCAGGGCCATCAGTTCCACCCTGTTTTCTTCGCACTCTGAAAGCCCCAATAATTGTATTTCAGCCACGGGCAATGAGGTATCTGCTTCTACAGTAAAACCAAGGGAATCGGCACAACCGTTGGGAGCGGTAACATACACAGTATACCCGCCCGGTACATTGGTCAAAAAAGCAGCTGAGTCACTCTCGAAGCCACCCGGGCCTAAGATTATCAGTTCGTTTTCCACGTCTGTCACGATCTCAATTTGAGCATAAGGGGTTTCACAACTGATGGCATCATACGTCAATTCAAAATCCGGCAAAATTGCTGAAAAGTCGGGTTCCACTTCGAGCGTCCTAACACAACCATTCTCGCCCATTAATTCAACCGTATAGATCCCTTCCACTGTGATCGTCAGTTCAAATCCTGTGTTTACAGATCCATCCGGAGAATACCACCGTACAGAATCAACTCCCATATGATTTTCCACATGGAGATCTACCGTTCCACTTTCACAGATGTATTCTCCCTGCACTATGGATCCCTCCGGGAGCTCAAAGTTTTCCGAAACTTGTATAGAGTCCATGTCGGTACAGCCATTCTCCGCCTCTCCAATCAGATAATAACCCCCCTCTTCATCCACCTCAATTCCATTGCCTGGATCAATCTCTCCTCCCGGTAGTATCCAATAAAACTCTACCCCACTTTGCGGTGTAGACGGTTGAAGAAACAAACTCGCATTTCGGCAATTCAACTCCCCCTCTCCTTCAATATCCACTATCGGTTTCACAGTGTCCGCTGCAATTTGGATCAATGTATCGAGAACGCAACCGTTTTGTCCTGTAAGCTCGAGAAAGTATGTTCCTGGCAGATCAATTTGGATAATGGGAAAATCACTTACAAACCCCTCTGGACCCTGCCAGGAGTAAGACTCAGCTGCATCGGAATCAACTCTTGCTTCAACTGTGGTATTGGAACAATTCAAATCGGAATATTCAAGAGAAATATCCGGAGGTACTAAATCCTCTGATATAAGAATGGAGTCCATTCCCAAACACCCGTCATTGTTTTCTACCATTAAGTAATACCAGCCCGGATCAACGGCCATTACAGTATCCATGTTCTCCGAGAAATTCCCGGGACCGGTCCATTCAAAACTGAAGTCATTCCCGGGATTCACCATAAATATCCGGACTTCCGTCCGATCACAATTTAAATCACCCTCCGACTGAATTTCTATCTCCAGACTTTCACTATCGTCCCGGACAGTAAACTCTCTCGTTTCGACACATCCATTCGCACCGGTCAATTCCAAAAAATATTCACCGGGTGTATTGATCACTATGACTGAGTCATCTGAGCTGAAATTATTGGGCCCCCACCAATGAAAGGAGGTGTAATTGTCTTCCGTTTCAAAATACAATACCGCAGAATCGGAATCGCACGTGATGTGACTCCCGATTACCGCAAATGATGGGGGGATGCTATCTTCTACCACTTCAATCAAAAGGGAGTCAATACATCCGTTTCCAGCCTGAAGAAAAAGAGTGTAATCACCCGCATTTTCAACGATAAAACCCGTGTCAGAAACAGATATAACCCCCGTTAAATCTTCAATCCAAAAGTCAACAAAACTCCCTCCTTCCAGAAGTATTAAAGCCTGTTCATTCAAACAATCCAGTGTATCTGCCGTCCAGGTGGCCCCGGGCAGGGAAAAATCTCCAAAGGGAAGGTGATCAAAGAAAGCACTGCACAGGTTATTTGAATCGGACACCTGAAGCGTGAATGTCTCGATGCGGTCGAATATAATACTATCCCCTTCTACCGGGTCTGTAGTCTCTGTACTCCAAAAATAATGATAATCAGAAGATCCCTCAACCCATAAAAACCCCTCAGGGTCAGAACAACTCAGGGTATCTGAAAATATCTCAATATCTCCCACCTCAAAATTATCTTCAACATAAATAGAATCAGAAATCACACAGCCTCCCTGCGTAACCATTTCCAGGAAGTATTGTCCAGATTCTGTTATAAATGGGGCGGTCTCTTCACTGGAAAAACCACCCGGCCCCGTCCACTCAAATTCTACATTGGTAAAGGATACTTCAACCAGTATTTGTAATTGATTGTGTATACAACCCAGACTATCCGACAAATACAATTCCCATTCCGGCAAATTCCCCTCTGACTCCACTGTAAAAACACTGTCCACTACGCAACCTGCAGGAGTCGTTGCCGTGATGTAATAATCTCCGGGAAGTGGAGCCTGAATCGTCTGGAGGAATCCTTCAAAGCCCTCCGGCCCTTCCCAGTAATATTGTGACCCTCCCAATCCGGTTGAAGCAATAATGGGCACCCAAGCTTCATTACAGCCCAGTGGAGCACTTGCAATAGCCAATACAGGAGTGGGGTGTATATACGCTACCACCACTTCATTTATCCCCGTGCACCCGAGACTATCGGTAATTACAAGTTCAAACACCCCTCCGAAGTCTACTTCCGGTGGAGAACCGGTTAAGGTGTCCCCGGAATAAACCCAGAAGACCTCCCAGGAGGAATCAAAAGGATCGGGAACCAACTCAACAACATCGCCCTCGCAGACACCCCAAATGGTATCGGTGTGGATTTCCGGTCCGCGGAGGTCTTCCTCAATCAATATGCTGTATTCACGAACACAACTATCAAGATCGATGGCATTGAGATTGTAAACTCCCGGTTCTGTGACAAAAAATGATGAATCGCCGGTTTCAAACTCCTCGGGTCCGGTCCATGAAAATTCAATAATATTTTCAAAAGAAAAGATGCCTACCTCCGTGGAATCACCTAAACAACCAATGGTACCGCCGTATAACTCTATGGGCAAAAATTCAGACGCCTCGACCACATTTACAATTGCTGTATCGCGGCAGTCTTCATTCCGGGTAATGAAAAAATATTCCCCAGGCTCAAATACGATTAAACTTGAAACACCGCTATCGCCCAAAACACCACCCTCCCCATCTGACCAATACCACAGGGCATCCACGGGCAAATCTCCGGTTGCACCAACCAATAAAACAGAATCTACATGGCAGGAAAAGGTATCGAGAGCCATCGCATTGGCAACCACCGAACTATCGATACTCAAATCGATGGTGACCAGACTGTCACAACCGTGAACACTGTTCAGTACAACGGAATGCAATCCCGCCTCATAAAGAATCGTATCTCCAATTGCAAATCCCTCATTGAAGCAGAGTGTGCTATCGAGGCTGTGATTGTAAGAAGGATGAACAATCAAGTTCAACCAATTAATGGCTACATCCCCGCAAAAGTCACCGGGACTCACTGACAGGGCAGAAATTAGTTCGGAGATGGTGTAGTCCTCAGCCAATTGATCCAGCACCATACTATCGCTTTTCAAGAGTGATAATCCGTATAGCCTGAAGGTATCAGACTCCTCAAAAATATAGTTAGAATCGGGAAGAATAGCCAGAATAGAATCGCCTTTAGTCAATAGGTATTTATAAAAATAATCATCCTCAGAGGGCCCCTCCCCAGTCTGATATATCGGATCCGGAATAGATTCCAGAACCTCCCCCTGACAAATTTCAATCCGGGGTGCATTCAGTATTCCGCCATCGGGCAAGCATGTTTCACAATCAATTCCATCGGGATTGCAAAAAATAATACTAAACCCAATTAACTCCCCCTCATCTTGTCCTATTCCATCCTGAATAAATAATGTCCAACTCCCATTCACAGGGCCACTGTCAAAGTCCTCCAAACAGCCGGAAAACGGGTGATAGCTACCGCTGTAATTCCCAAATACACCCCAGCTCTGAGCATTGCTCCACTGTCCGTTGAATCCGGGATCCGGATTGGGTGGAACTCCACAGGGCAAAAAACTTATGTCCCAAACAGCAAAGTCAGTAAACGGAGGAGGTGCAGTAGTTGGACCTACCAAAAAGACCTCATCCCCTGAAGGAGACCTCAGTATAATCAGCAGGTCGCCAATCGTTTCATGCGTAAAATGCAGATTCACTCCACACACACCCTGATCGGGGTTCGACAGTGAGTCGGAAGTGGCTCCCTCAATATTGAGTACTATATTATTACTGGAGAGGTCTGCTATGTGAAAGGGCCCATCATAAAAGCACTGAGCAACAGTTTTCTGGGAAAACGAGAGAAAAAGAAAAACAAGAAATATTCCCGATATCCATTTTATAGAATTGGGAGAAATTCGGCTTTTTCGAGTAGAATCCCCTCCGATCTTTGTGTTTAGTGCATGAGAGCAAGCAATCAAAGTGAATGATTTTTATTTTCAATTTATTAAAACCCAATGCGTTTAAAAATCAGAGCGGCATAAATGTGCGAATGCTGCCTGTGCAATCTAAAAACTGCATACTCAATGAACAAAATAAGCGCCCCGGATAGTTTCCGGAAGCGCTTAACTTTAATATTTTTTAAAAATCAGAGCTTTTTAAAAGGTGCTCAATTGAATGGGGACAGAGAAAGTTTCTCCATTTAAATGGAGCAGTAAAACATAAGTTCCGGAGGGGTATTCAGACAGATCAATGTCTTTTTTCCGTATATTTTCTCCTATGGTTCCATCCATTAAGGTCTGCCCGAGAATATTGATTACCCTATAAGCTATTTCTCCCTGATATCCCGGCAAATCAATGTAAACCACCCCTGCAGTTGGATTCGGATAAACATTTACCTCGTCCAGTTGAAGATCTATCACCGACGTTCCGGAAAAATCAACTTCCATGGCCAGGGAGTCCATTCCACAGAAATTTTCTGCGTACAGAACCACCTCGTAAATCCCGTTCTCCTCATACTGGTGCATGGGGTTCTCCTCCTCGGATGTCCAACCGTCACCAAAATCCCAGAAATAGGAGTCCACATATTCTGACAAATTGATAAATTCAAAAAGACCGTCATCTACTTCGTCAAACTCAAATTCGGCTACCGCCAATGGTTCGACCACAATGATTTCTTCCCTTGTATGAGTATTGGATCCCAGTGCATTTTCAACTCTCAAAACTACCGAGTAAACACCCGGTTCCATATAAGTGACAACTGGATTGAACTCAGCGGTTTCAACCGGATCGCCTCCCTCAAATGTCCAGAGTACTTCATCGACATTTGAGCTTGAAAGGTTTTCAAATTCAACCGTAAATGGCGGACAACCACGTGTTTCTCCTGAAACGGAAAAGTCGGCTTGTGGAAAATCTCCAACCGCCACTTCTTCCGACCAACGTACCGTATCACAACTATTCCACACTTTGAGCGTCAAATCGTAAAGGCCGTCTTCTGGATAGGTGTGCACGCCACCTGAATCCGATCGGATCATTCCATCTCCGAAGTCCCACAGGAATCCATCTGCATTGCGGATCGATTTTGAAAAACTCACTTCTAAATGGTTTACCGAAATGCTGGTTTCAACAATTTCCGGATCGGGCAGAATTTCAATAAAATCAATAAGAACAACAGAATCTGCCCCCACTGGATTTGACACGTACAATTCTACCTTGAAAGTACCGGGATTTTCATATACAACCTCTACCATTCCTTCTGTAACTGAATTGGGGGAACCACCTTCAAACACCCATAGTCTCTCGGTAACACCCGCTTTTGTAATGTCTTCAAAAACTACGGTATCCATCCTGCAGGCGATAAAATTACCGACCACTTCACCTCCTATGCTAATTTCTCCCTCGGGGATGGAAAACACTTCCACTTCTGTTTCCCACATACTGGTGTCGCATTCATTATAAGCCAGCAATGTAATGGTATAAGTTCCGTCCTCCTCATATTGGTGTTCCGGTGAAAACACATTGGAGGAATCCCCGTCCCCGAATGTCCACAAGACTGAATCTGCTTTCGTGGTGAGGTTCTCTATTTCAATATGGAGTTCACTTTGTGTGATCACGACATCTATATCGGGGGCGCCTAAAATATGTATCAGACTATCTAAATGAAGGGTATCCACTCCCCCAGCCGAAAATACGGTCAGTCCCACTGAATAAAGTCCGGGCTCATCGTAATACACCAGCGGATTTTCGTCATTTGAGGTTTCAGGGCTACCCCCTTCAAAGCTCCATATCAATGAATCGACATTACTGGAAGACTGATTGTAAAATTGAAGGGAGTCACCTGCACAAGCACTGGTTGTATCCCAACCTATTCCGGATTGAGGTGGAGTAATAATTTGGATCTGACTGGTGAAACTATCAACTCCGCAAATACTTTCTGAAACCAGTAATACATCATAGGTTCCATCTTCTGAATAGGTGTGTTCAGGTTCTTTATCCGTGGTGGTATTCCCGTCACCAAAATCCCAAAAATAACTCTGTGCGTGTTCGGATAAATTTTGGGTAATGATTGTACGGCCATCAATTTCAACAGAAAAGCCGGAAACCGGATCCCCAAGAACCTGAATCAAGGAGTCCTTTGTAATAGCATCACTGCCGGAATAGTTGTAAACAGTTAATGTGACATCGAAAAAACCAGCATTATCGTAGGTGACGACAGGGTTCTCTGCTGTAGAACTAACCGGGTCTCCGCCCGGAAAACTCCAGGAATATGAATCGGAATTGGCCGAGGACGTATTATTGAATACCACTTCGAATGATGCACAGCCAATGGTGGTGTCGACTTCAAAATCTGCAGTTGGCAAGTCTACCACAACAATGGTCTCCTCATAGGTCACATTGCCACAAAAATTGGACACCGTCAACAATACTGTGTACTCCCCTTCTTCACTGTATTCGTGGACCGGGTTTTCTGTTGAGCTGGTATTCCCATCACCAAAATTCCATGAATAAGAAGTACCCCCCACCGATAAATTATCAAAAATAACCTCAAAACCATCTATCTCGTATTCAAAAAATGACCCTGGCTCATCAACCACCTCAATGTAATTTGGCACCGTCACAGAAGCAGGTCCCACCAAATTCTCAGCCTCCAGGGTTACGTCAAATACACCCTCATTTTCATAAAGGACGGTAGGGTTTTGTTCGGTAGATTGTGAGGGATTACCCCCTGGAAAGTCCCAATCCCAACTAACGGGAAAGTTGGTAGAAAGATCTTCAAATTGCACCTCCAGGGGCGCACATCCGAAGGTTACATTAGCAGAAAACAAAGGATCTGGTGGAACAGCAATTTCACAAGTGGAGTAAACCATTACCCGGTTAATAAATAAGTTATTTCCGTTACCTGTCACATTCTCTATCTTTAAAACCACATTTTCTTCATTGGAGTAATCACTGATATCCAATTCAAGGCAACTGTTTCCAAAACCTCCTTCAACACACCAATCGGAATCTTCCTCGGGGGTAAAAAATGAATTCAAGTCCGGTGCGGTTGCAAAGTTTCCACTTCCGTTTTCCGTATCTCCAAACACCTTTATGGGAAAGGTATTCCCTCCGTCAAGAGATAAGTAGATGTTCAAAGAATCCTTAAAAGTATTGTTTCTCCTGCGATAGGAATATTCCACATCAACGTAAATGTCCATCCTTCCTGAAAAATCCATAACTTCAGAAATCATCGCATCTCTCGCTCCTATATTGTTGTAGGTAAAGTTATCAATCCCGGCTCCGTGGTTGCCCAAAGGCATATAGGAATTCTGAGTCTGAACCCAGGTATTGCCCCCATTGGGATTGTCGATGGTCCAGTTGCCCAGTCCATTCTCAAAATCGTCGTATAAGATTACATCGTATCCACCGTTTTCATCCACCACCACAGCTCCACTTATTGTCAAACCATCAGAACCAAAGTCATTTGAAACATTCAGAATAACATCATAGACACCTCCACTCGGATAAGTCACTACAGGATTTTGCTCAGTGGAGGAGGATGGAGAACCTCCCGGGAAAGTCCAATTCCAGGATGTAGGGACGTTAATGGATTGATCGTAAAAATAAACGGTACCTCCCGGACAGACAAAGTCCATGGTTTGTGTAAAGTCAGCAACGGGAGGATCCGGTGGGATGCATTCATCAAAGCAATTCGACACATTGGATCGGTTGACAATATAACTGCTGATCTGATTTTTGGATTGAGTACTCCATTCATTTGAACTATTGACCGAAGGAGCCATAATGGTATTGCTGCCGGAGGGGTCATGGGTCGCATTGAAATTGTGTCCAATTTCATGAGCAGTCAGAACTCGTATAAACTCAGCATTACTTGAAAAATCCGAACATACGTTGTATTTTAATGTATTGCAAACTCCGGCAATCCAGGCAATCCCAATAGTAGACCCATTGAAATTCCTATCTGTCCAAAGCGTGGCATTTCCAAATGAAACGCCAAAGTTACCTCCGTTCCCCCATGTAGTAAAAGAATTTAAAAGGGTGCCTGCATCATTGCTTGATGTCCAGGGGTCGCAGGTCGAACAGGTGGATATAAATTGTGTGACGATATTGAATTCGATATCGTCATCAAACTCTCCTTCGTAATTGCCCTGTACATTATTGACTACACCGATGTTGCGGTTTTCAAGTTCTGTCACATCCTGATTGTAGGAATCGTACATCAACCAATCATTTGCAATAGCGTAATCGAGCAAATAACAATCCCCGGCACGAGAAGTGCTCTCAGAGCTTTGTCTCTTCTGCCATATATTGCGAATCATTTGCTCGCGGTTTTTCTCCAGCTCCTCTGTTGCACACATATTGTTATCAAAAGTCTCTATAACATCTTTGGCATTGTAAAAGACAAAGAGATCCCTTTCCTCTCCGTGAAAAAACCTGACCGGCTCCATAAACCAGCGATTGTCCCCCTGGTGAATGTACCCGTAAATAAAATCCCGATCGATGGTCAGCCTCACTATATCGCCGACATCGTCATTGGCAAACCCCCTGTATGCATTATTCGGACTGCCTGACTGTACAACTTCTCCATCTTCTGTAGCCAAACGGAGATGATAGTTTTGATCAAACAGTTGACTGCGCACCAGATTGATTGGAAAAATGTGGGCTCTACCAAAGAGGAATTTCAAATCAATTTGATCCTCCATTTTTCTTAAGGTATCTGTCAATTCAGAAAAATCAATTGAAAACACCCGGAAATCTTTAAACTTTTCACCGAGTTTTTCTTTTTGTTCTATATTTGGTTCCACTTCTTCAAAGTGAACAGGGAGGGAACTGCAATAGAGAGATATCGAAAACGTTAGTAGAACAATCAGACTAACACAAAACCTGAGGTAAAGCTGGAACATCAATTTACAATTTTGATTGGCTCAATTAAACAATTACATTAAATGCAAAACAATTTCACTTATATTAAGAGTAAAGTTAGCAATAGTAATCTGCCTAAGAAACCATTTAAGATCATATTAACTTTTTTATATGTTTTCTTAACGACTTCCATGCTGTTGTACGGTCAAGTGCGCCTGCAAGATCCGGATGAACACCAGAAATCATTTATAGAAGATGTATGGTTTGGTGGCAACGTCAATCTGGGATTTCAGGGTTCCAATAATTACAGCTTATTTCTCTTTGGAATATCACCCATGGCGGGATATAAATTCACCGAGAATTTTTCCGCCGGCCCGCGATTCGAGATACTCTACACCTATTACAGAGCCTTTGTCTGGCAGGAGCAGAGAAATCTGTCCGCCCACCCCGTTTCTTTCAGTGCCGGAGCTTTTGTGCGCCACAAATTTTTCAACCATTTTTTCGGGCATGTTGAGTACGGTTGGGAACGAGCTAAATTTTTAGTGCAGGACATCAATCGGAATTTTCTTTCCGACAACAGCGGGAACCTTCTCACCACTACCGAATCCTTTGACAATTTTTACATCGGATTGGGCTATACCTCCGGTGGTAAGTTCGGTTCGGAAATTAGCATACTGTACAACGTGCTTCAACCCGATGATTCACTGAATATCCCGATTTCATTCCGCATGGGAGTTAATTACAACTTTTAATTTTTAAAACCACAATGTACCGCCTTCGGTGAAAAATAATACTTCCGGAATACACCACCAGATCACCAATAAAAAAGACTTGTTTTACCTGGGAATAAGGCATCATGGCCCCGGTTCAGCCAGGGCTTTAAAGGCTGCTCTGGTAAAGATAAAGCCGGATGTTATCCTCGTGGAGTGTCCGGCCGATGCCTCTCCGGCTCTGCAAAAACTCCTCATTGACCAAATTTCCCCGCCCACGGCTATAGCCATTTACGACCCAAAATCCCCGGGGCAATCTCTTTTCTATCCACTCACCGTTTTTTCACCTGAGTGGATTAGCATCCTTTACGCATTTGAGCATGGCATCCCTCTCATACCTATAGACCTGCCTTCGGGCGCAAAACTTCAACCAAAATACGCCCCCAAACAGACTAAAAATGAAAACAATCACCTGGATCAACTCTTCCGCAGTGCCGGTATAGAGGAAGCTGAAAAATGGTGGGATCGTCAGATTGAAGAACTCAACCACTCCGATGAATTGTTTCACTACATCTTTGAATTGATGGAGTTCTGGAGATCTGACCGAGAAGAGGAAAGTGATACAACCCTGGTCAGAGAGGCGTTTATGAGAGAACAAATCAGGAAGCAACTGACAAAACAGAGCTTTCAAACCATGGCTATTGTCACCGGTGCTTACCATATCGGTGTACTCCGGCCTGATTTTATCAACAGAAAAACAGACAAGGAATTACTCAGTAAAATTAAAACATCCAAGACAGTGGCCAGTTGGATCCCCTGGACCTATCACAGGGTATCGCAACAGAGCAGTTACGGAGCCGGGGTAAAATACCCGGGCTGGTACCAACACCTGTTTCACTACGGATACAGGCATCCCGACCGATGGTTTGCTCAATCGGCTGAAGTCTTGAGAAAAAAAGAAATAAAAATTCCTCCTTCACGAGTGATTGACAGCACTCAACTGGCCTTAGCACTGGCCCGGGTGAGGGGGCTGCAATACCCCGGATTCAACGAATTGAAAGAAGCATTTGAGGCCTGTATGGCCGACAACCAAAAAGCGTACTGGGAGATTATAAAAAAAGAGTTGCTGATTGGCTCTGAATTTGGATCCGTCGGATCTTACGCCAATGAACACCCTATAGAAAAAGACTTCATTTCCCGGCTCAAGGCCTACAGGATGCACGCTCTTGTAAAAAAGAAGGAGCAGAAATCCAAAAAGCTGGATCTGAGGATAAGCAAACACCTTGAAATCAGTCAGTTCCTCAATCAATTGCACTTTCTCGGTGTGTTTTTTGGTCGACTCAGTGAGGATGCAACCTCTTCAATCAGTTCTTTTTCTGAGATGTGGGAATTGCAGTGGAGCGAAGAGTTCCAGGTCAGTTTGATGCAGGGAGGTATTTACGGCAATACGGTGTATTCTGCTGCGAGGGCAATAGTCGAAGAGGCCATTCTAACGCAACCCGAACTGAATTCTTTAACAGATCTACTGCTCCATTCGCTTCTCGCAGGGCTCACGGAACCCGTAAAATCCATGTTGCCCACCCTGAAAAAAGAAGTCTCCCTAACCGACGACTTCTCAAAACTCATCCCGGCAGCAACCACTTTAACCACTGCATGCAAGTACGGAAATATTCGGGAGTACGATTCCGCACTGCTTTTCCCCATCGTCCATCAGCTCTTGGTGCGGATTTGTATCGGGCTGCCATCTCAATGTATAAACATCGATGCCTCCTATGCTAAAAAAACACAGGGCCAGCTCGAGATGCTCCATTCAACCATAAACATGTTTAACCAAAAAGAATTGCAAAATCTCTGGTTGGATGCCCTGACTTCCATAAACCAAAACGAAATGTCGCACCCTTTACTCCTCGGGTTTACCACCCGCTTGCTGGGGGAAATGAAAATTATCAGTCAAAAAGAGTTGTACCTGCAGTTTTCTTTCGCCCTGATGGGTAAAAGAAAAGCCTCCGATAAAAGTTTGTGGATAGAGGGCTATTTGTCTTCGGGATTACTGGGTTTTTTTTACGACAAAAAACTTCTCTTAGAAATCAACAACTTTATACACTTACTCAATCCGCAAGAGTTCCTTGAAGTATTGCCGATCCTGCGAAGAAGTTTTTCTCACTCTTCTCAAAGAGACAGAAGCCGGCTTTTTAATTTATTGACGAAAATAGATGAAAAGGATAGTGGGTCGCCCGCTGCGAAGCGCGAGGATGAAGTTTTGCAAGATATAGATAAAACCCAACTGCCTAAAGATCTTCTGGCCATTTTGTACCCCTTGGGATAAATTACCCTTTTTCTGGGGGGCAAATACTCAACATCCGGGATTCGAAGGAGCATAAGAAAAAAGGTATTCTAAAAACAAATCCCGCTCAATTTGACTTCAGCCAAAACTGATTGGGTTTTTCCCCTCCCACCAATACGACCATTCGCTCGTTGATCATTTCCAATAAAGCAAGGAAAGTGAAAATGGCCTGAATCCGATTTTC
>SL_3KL_010_SEDDRAFT_10001086_pt1 | contig 24231 bp, 22 predicted proteins | sample SodLakKL_010_SED_2_FD_10381 | JGI IMG/M metagenome (IMG submission 10381) | reverse complement strand
CTTTGCCGGGACGGTCTTTCTCCTGAAACCGGTAACCTATGCAGAACGAGGTGTGGTTTAGTGGACGGGCTTCAATATAATATTCTTCTTCATCCACCACCCTTTCGGATTCAAATCCTTCTTCCACCTCTACAAATTTGAGCTCAAAATTGAGATCAATCTTTGCAAAATTGATGTTCCACTCTACAAATTCTTTTATGCCTTTCGGCCCTGCAATGGTCAGAAGTTTTTCTCTTCGCTGAAGCTGCAATGTGGATAACAGGCCAATGAGGCCTGAAAAATGATCCACATCAAAGTGGCTTATCAGGATGTTTTCAATTTTTGACCGCTTCAGGCCGGCTTGCAGCATTCGCATTTGGGCATTTTCGCCGCAATCGAATAGGTGCACATCACCTTCTCTCCAAAGGGCAACTGATGGCAAATGTCTGACTGCTGTGGGTGTCGCTGATGCAACTCCTAAAGGTACAATGATCATAGTTTTCTCCCGCTATGTTTTTGGGTTTTTGCCGTTCAAACAAAAGATCCCCGTTTATGTGATTTTTTAAATTTGAGCCAATTCTTGTTCAAGTAATTGTTTGTGATACATGTCGGAGTAATGTCCTTCTTTTTTCAAAAGTTCCTTATGAGTTCCGTACTCAACTATTGAACCGTTTTGAATATAAAAAATTGTGTCGGCGTTTTTTACCGTAGAAATTCTGTGCGAAATCATGATTGTGGTGGTGTTAGCCAGCTTTACTCGCAAATGTTCTAATATAGCTGCTTCCGTTTTCGTATCTACAGCGCTGAGAGAGTCATCAAATATAACAATTCCCGGGTTTTTTATAATAGCTCTTGCAATGGCTGTCCGTTGTTTTTGTCCTCCCGACAGCGTGATGCCCCTTTCACCTACAAGTGTCTCAAATTTTTTCTCAAAATCCAAAATATTGTCTAAAACCTGGGCATTTTCTGCAGCCTGTTCAATTTCACTCATCGAAGCTTCTTCAACTCCAAAGCCGATGTTCTCTTTTATCGTGGTTGAGAACAGAAAAGTTTCCTGCGGAACATAGCCTACAGACCGTCTGAGACGGGTTAAATTCCATTCCTTCAGGTTTTTTCCATCAATAAAAATTTCACCTTCGGTCGGGTCAAAGAGCCGGGGAATGAGATTAACAAGTGAGGTTTTTCCGGCGCCGGTTCTACCCACAATCGCAACACTGCTGCCGGCCGGTATGGTAAAACTGATATCTTTGAGAGCGAACTCAGTGGAGCCGGGATATTTGAAGCTTACTTTATCAAAAATAATTTCACCCTTCACATCTTCAAACACTTCTTCAGCAAATTCATCCTCATCACGAATTTCTACCGGCTCGTTCAGCACATTGTCAATTCGCTCCCACGATGCAAGAGATTTTTGCAGCCTGTTTACGGTATACCCGAGCGAAGCCACCGGCCATGTGAGATATGAAACATAGATTACAAATTCGGCGATATTTCCGATGGTGATCAGTCCTTCCATCACCATCAATCCACCCTGCCAAATTACAATCAGAATCGCTGTGCCAATGAGCAGGTTCAGGGTTGGGTGAAACAGGGATTCCACCAAATCGAGCTTGAGCTTCTTTTTACGATACTCATCACTCTCCAGTTCAAAACGTTTCTGCTCGTAATCGGTTCTGTTAAATGCTTTGATGAGCCGTATGCTGCTAAACGTTTCCTGGGCTTTTCCGGCTATCCTGGAATATTGTTTCTGTATGATGAGCTGGTACTTGTTGATGAAGCCGCTGACCCAGTAGGCAAATGCAGACAGAAATGGCAGCGGCAACAGCGCCCAGAGTGTTAATTGCGGATTTACAATCAGCATCATGGTTATGATAAAACCTGCCCGAGTAATGGTGTTGATGGTGTACATCAGTACAGGGCCGAAATATTCGCGAACTCTGGCAACATCTTCTGTAGCTCTTGTGTAAATTTCTCCGGAGGTGTTTTCTGCAAAATAGCGCTGCGGCAGTTTCAGCAGCTTATCCATAATTTTGTTACGGATGTCGAACTCAATTTTTCTGGAGCTCACAATCAGTGTCTGCCGGGTGGCAAAAAGCAGCACTCCATAAAGGGCCACAGTTCCGATCAGAAGAAAAGAATTATATGCAAGTATTCCACCCGCCTCGCTGGAAAACAGAACATAAAAAAGAGAATCATACTCGCCCACATATTCCTCACCCAGCAGCTCAACTTCGTCCATTGTTTGGCGAATGAGAACAGGAATCCAGATCAGGAAGAAGTTCGCACCGGTCAGAAAAAGTGCTCCTAAAAGAAGAGTTCCCTTATATTTTTTTAAGTATTGATTTAACTTTTTTAATGAATCCACTGTGTTTGGCTACAAACAGGATTTAAGGAATGTCTCTAAAAACGGATTATGTCCGGCACCCGTTCACTTCATACAGAATTACGTAATTAACCGGTTATTTGAGCACACGTTTTACTAAATAGCAGGCCGTTATTTATCGAATTTATCAAGCCAATGCCTTGCAAGAAGATATCCCGACCTGTATGCATTATCAACTTTATTTCCCTCAAAATAATCTCCCACAACCGCAAGTGGAGCTTCATGATTCTCCAGTTCAAAATATGGGGAATCCATCACTTTTTCGGCCCTGCTGTATTTCCAGAAATGAAGCTGATACCAATCCGGTGATGCAGCCCACCCTCCGGCTATTTCAGCAAATTCAGCAAGCATTTCGCGGGTAACAGTATCTTCATCACTGTCTCTGTGTTTTCTTGTAAACTCTTTGCCTGCATGCAAAACAAACGAACACTCTTGTTTTTTATCTCGTTTTGAAGCTTCGTTGGAGATAAATCGGAGTTTGCTGTTTGTGCAAAGCACGGCATTCCATTCCGGCATTTCCCTGTCTCCGTAACCTGCCATCAAAGAAAATGCAGGCTTGTATGAAATTTCATCAATCTGGCGAACAATCTTCAAAGTATTGGTTTCATCAATAGTTGTTGAGAGAATACCGTATGCCTGGGGTGCGGGCAGGGCAATAATCACGGCATCAGCGCTGAATGTAGCACTGCTCGTAAAATTGATTATCCAGGGGCGTTTCCGGGTTCGGTTGCCGCCAAAATAGGTGAGGCCGCCCACTTTATTTCCGGTCTGAACATCCACCCAGCGGGAAAGATATTTCCCGATGCTGTTCATGCCATCAACTGATGTATAAAAGGATTTACCGGGATCGTTGGGATTCTTGTCGTATAGTTTATCACCGTCGTAAACAAAAAATTTATCCCCCCAGGATTTTATCAGTTTTTTTTCGAGCAACTCTGCTGCAAACTCCCGGAATTCCGATGACTCTGCCTCAAAATAAGAAAGCCCGTGATCCAGCCTGGTCTGGTTATCTTTTCCGGCATACCTTGTAGCCATCCTGCCTCCAAATCCCTTGCTTTTTTCAAAAATGGTGACCTCATGACCGGCTCTTGCCAGCAGCCTTCCTGCTGTTAAACCGGAAATTCCTGCTCCTATAATCCCAATAACCATACTGCTGTTTTTCTGATTAAATGCGTTAGTTAAATATTGTGCTGAATTTAATGAACTATTCGCTCTACTTCCTGAATTTTTTGTGAAATCTCTGCCTGAATATCGGCCTGATTCTAACTGAATGACCCAAAAAGTTCAGTCGGTGAGTTATGAACTAAAAAGATTTACAACTGGTTTTGCCGCTTTTTTGTCGAGAAGCGCAGGCCAGTATGCCACAACTTCGCTCGCTTTTGGCCGGCCGCCGGCAAATCCGGTTACTCCGCTTGGCCCTGTTAGAATCAGCGGGGCAATCTCTTTTCCAAAACGGTCAAGGCCTTCCCTTGAATCTCCGTGAACCGAAATTCTAAACTGCACCTCGTTTAAATCGCTTTGATATTTTTCAAGTTCGCCGGGATCTTCATTGCATGCGTTCAAACCTACAAGTTCAATATTTACATCACGAAATTCGATTCCAAGATTTTCTGCTCTCTTCAGTAGAATTTCTCCGGCAGTTTGCGCTTTTTTCACGGCATCCGGCCAGCAGTAAACAAGGGTGGATGAAAGTTTGTAACCATCAATGTAACTGGCAGAAATTTTATAAGTGGGTGTATCGGGATAGCCCTTTATTCCCCAGATTTTCACACGGTTTTTGCCTTCTTCTTTTATCTGAAAGGTGGTAAAATCGGCAATGCAATCGGGTGTGATGTATTCTGCAGGATTTCCAATTTCGTAGAGTAACTGCTCTTTTACGGTCATTTCAGAAACCAGGCCGCCGGTGCCTTCGTGCTTGGTTACGTAAAAAAATCCGTCCGGGTATGCCTCAATAATGGGGAAGCCGATCTCCGCAAGGTTGAATACATTCTCCCAGTCCGTGAAATTTCCGCCCGTTACCTGACCGCCGCACTCGATTATATGTCCGGCCACCGTTCCGGCCGCCATCAGGTCAAAATCCTCGTAATCCCAGCCGAACTCGTAAACCATCGGGGCCAGTGTGAGCCCGGTGTCGGTAACACGGCCGGTTATGATAATATCGGCGCCTTTTTCAAGGGCTTCCACAATCGGGCGGCATCCGAAATAGACATTTGCGCTAAGCAGTTTGTCTTTCACCTCAGAAATGGAAGCGCCGGTTTCCATATTTTTCAGTGTGTGCCCCTGTTCTGTCAGTTCGTCCAGTCCTGGCAAAATATCGTCGCCATCCACCACGGCAATATTAACGCCATCATAACCGCCTTTTTTCGCAATTTCGAGGATTACATCTTTACAGGCGTTCGGGTTGACCCCTCCGGCGTTGGAGATCACTTTCACCCCTTCGTGTTTGATTTCATGAAGGGTGGCTTCAATCACATCCACAAAATCGCGGGCATAGCCGAATTTCTCATTTCTCATGCGCTGTTTTTGCATGATGGACATCGTTACTTCGGCCAGGTAATCCATCACCAGGTAATCGATTTTTCCCTTTTTTACCTGGTGAACAGGGGCATCGGGCAGGTCTCCCCAAAAGCCCTGTCCGGATGCGATTTTGATGAAATCTTTCATGATGGTTTTGTTTTAGTATGTTTGAAACGGATGCAGTTTTAATCATAAATGTAATCAACTGCGAAAGCAAGGTAACGAGCTTCTTTCAGCCGTTCAAACGAATTGTTTCAGACTCAAAAAAATGATTTAAAGAAAAACAAATTTTCGTGCTTTTTAACCGGAATGTTTCCATCTTGAAAAAATGACAATAATTAACCGACTGTTCTATGCTGCCACTAACCGCCCTCTTGACAAATGATGCCGTCATATTTGGCGTATTGATGGCCATTCTTGCCGTAATTTTTATTACCTCTCACAGTAAACATCCGTTTTGGCAAAAGTTCTACAAGTTTGTGCCTGCACTGCTGCTCTGCTATTTCATTCCATCACTGCTGAGCACCTTTGGGGTTGTATATGAACCGGATTCGAACCTCTATTTTGTCGCCTCACGGTATTTACTCCCGGCTTGCCTTGTACTTCTCACACTCAGTATTGATCTAAAAGGTGTGCTGAATCTGGGGCCGAAAGCGATCATTATGTTTATTACTGGCACAGCCGGGATTATGATTGGCGGGCCTTTAGCTATCATCATTGTCGGTTTTTTTAATCCCGAAATTGTTGGAGGAGTTGGCCCGGATGAGGTCTGGCGCGGGTTGTCAACCATTGCGGGAAGCTGGATCGGCGGCGGGGCAAACCAGGCGGCAATGTACGAGGTGTTTGGCCCGAGTGATGAACTTTTCGGAGCCATGGTTACCGTAGATATTCTCGTGGCAAGTGTCTGGCTTGCCTTTTTGCTGTATGGCGCCGGGATGTCGGATAAGCTGGACAAATGGTTCAAAGCCGATTCTTCAGCTATACATGATCTGCGGGACCGGATTGAAGCATATAGAGAAAGTATAGCCAGGGTCCCCTCATTTCTGGATTTCGTGAAAATCGGCGCCGTTGCCTTTATCATTACGGCATTAGGCCACCTGGGCGGTGATATCATCGCCCCGTGGATTGCAGAAAACTCTCCGCTCCTGGCAAGTTTCAGCCTCGATTCCTCTTTCTTTTGGCTGATTGTAATAGCAACTACCGGAGGGTTATTAATCTCATTTACTCCGCTTCGTGAACTTGAAGGCGCCGGAGCCTCAAAAATTGGCAGCTTGTTTATCTATATTCTGGTGATGACCATCGGCATGAAAATGAATATTGCATCTATACTGGATGCCCCCGGTTATTTTGTGATTGGCGGAGTCTGGATTTTGGTACACATAACGCTGTTGCTGTTTGTTGGTTTTTTAATTAAAGCTCCCTTCTTTTTTACAGCAGTGGGAAGCCAGGCAAATATCGGCGGTGCGGCATCTGCTCCTATTGTGGCATCCGCTTTTCATCCCTCTCTGGCGCCCGTTGGTGTGCTGCTGGCCGTTCTCGGATATGCCGTTGGAACCTACGGTGCCTACATCACTGCCCTTTTAATGCAGGGGGTAAGTTAAAGTGAGTTTTATGAACCTTAAACCTGAATCACCCCTGTCTTGAATTCAGGGATTTCGGGATTATGATTGGCACACTCAATGGCTTTGGAGATTCTGGAGCGGGTATTTTCCGGTGTTATGATACCATCTACCCATAATCGCGCTGCTGCATACCTAACATCGGTTTGTTTATCGTAGCGGGATTTGATTTTTTCGAGTATCGAAGCTTTGTCATCATCACTCAGTTGCTCTCCTTTTTTCTCAAGGGCAGAAACCTGGATTTGAGTTAACACTTTAGCCGCCTGTGTGCCGCCCATCACGGCTATTTTAGCCGATGGCCAGGCGTAAATAAATCGCGGATCGTAAGCTTTACCGCACATCGCATAATTTCCCGCCCCGTAACTGTTCCCAACAATCACGGTAATTTTCGGCACTACGGAATTTGCCACGGCATTCACCATCTTCGCCCCGTCTTTGATGATGCCTCCGTGTTCGCTGCGCTTTCCGATCATAAACCCGGTCACATCCTGCAAGAAAAGAATAGGAACTTTTTTCTGATTGCAGTTCATGATGAAACGGGCTGCCTTGTCGGCGCTGTCGGAGTAAATCACTCCGCCGATTTGCATTTCGCCGGTTTTGGAACGCACGATGGTTCTCTGATTGGCCACAATTCCCACACTCCAGCCGTCAATTCGTGCATAGCCGGTAATCAGTGTTTGTCCGTATCCTTTTTTGTATTCCGTAAAACTGCCGGTATCTATCAGGCTTTTGATGACTGGAATCATATCATAGGGTTTTGTGCGGTCGTTCGGAAAATCCGCCATTACCTCAGAAATGTTCATTTCCGGTTGTACTGCTTTTTTGCGATTAAACCCGGCTTTTTGCATTGGGCCAAGTTTATCAACCAGGTTTCGGATGGTGAGGATGCATTCGGTATCATCTTTCATTTTATAATCGGTCACCCCGCTGATTTCGGTATGCGTGGTGGCGCCGCCCAGGGTTTCGTTGTCCACATTCTCACCAATGGCCGCTTTAACAAGATAGCTTCCCGCCAGAAACACACTCCCTGTGCCGTCAACAATCAGTGCTTCATCGCTCATTATGGGCAGGTACGCCCCGCCGGCCACACAGCTTCCCATAATGGCGGCAATCTGCGGAATGCCTTTTGCACTGATCACGGCGTTATTGCGAAAAATTCTCCCAAAATGTTCTTTATCGGGAAATATTTCATCCTGCATGGGCAGATACACCCCGGCCGAATCTACCAGATAGATGATGGGTATGTGATTTTCGATGGCAATCTCCTGAGCCCGTAAATTCTTTTTGGCCGTCATCGGAAACCAGGCGCCCGCTTTTACGGTGGCATCATTCGCCACAATCATGCAGGTTTTACCGCAAACTTTGCCAATTCCGGCAATCACCCCGGCAGATGGGCATCCCCCCTCCTCGCGATACATACCGTATGCCGCCCATAAGCCTATTTCCTGAAAATTTTCGTCCTCATCAAGAAGAAGGGTAATCCGCTCTCTGGCTGTTAATTTGCCTTTTATGTGCTCTTTTTCAATTCTTTTCGCGCCTCCACCCTTTTTTATTACTGCTTCTTCGGCTCGCAAAGATTCAAGCAATTGCTGCATCCAACTATTTTTCATGATCAGAATGATTAAATTAATTTACCGGGATTGATAATACTGATTGTATCGTTCACGTTCCAAAGATAAACCGGTGAAAGATTTTTCTTTCTTAATTATTAAACCCCATTAAAATGCACAAATTTACTATTCTGTTGGCGGCTATTCTGTTTTTTTCTGTTTTTGATGCTGATGCCCAGCGCAGATTAACCACTTACGAATCACTGCTTCAGAGAACCGACCAGCCTTCTTCTTATGTTGACCATGTTTTACTGCCTGTTGACGATTCAACTGCCCAATTTAGCGTTATTTTCAGGCTCGATTACGATTTTCTGCCCTTTTTGAGAATCAGGCCAGATATGTCACCACCGCAGCCTGAGGCCGAATATTTTGCCCCGCTCAGAATGGGTCTCGAAGTATTTGAAGGTACTGCTCCCACATCCCGCAGATCATCCACTGCACCTTCGGTTTTCAGGGATGCCTGGCAGGATACTGTCTGGGTAGATAATTTTGAGCAAACCAAATCGAGAAGCGATTATGCACAGGGATACATCCATACTGAGCTGGATGAAGGAGTGTATCATTACGAACTGCAGCTTGCCAGGGCAGGATCTATCAGAGAACAATCCTCGAGCAGGCGCAATTTCAGAGTTGAAAATTACCAGGATAGCGAAAGTGCAGAGTTTATTCTGATGAGTGACCTGTCAGTGACCGGTAACCAGTTAACCGGAACTCTGCTCAACTACGGTAACAATGTTCTTTATGGACAGGATTATCACCTGTTGATCAAAATTCCATCGGAGTCTGCAATTGATGTTGATGAGTTTATTTTGAATCTGCACAGGCTTAGATCAGGCAGCACTGAAAACGGTGAAATTCGCCATACTGAAACAATCACCAGTGATCAAATCGTCAAGCTATCATCAGCACGTGTATTTAAAAACGGTAACGATATTTCTATTCAGGCCGAATTGCAGGATGAGGGAATCCGCTACGCTTATGTGGAAATTCCCAACCAAGAATTTGAGAATGCACGGTATAGGCTGAGCCTGACTGCGGAGGGCAGGGATGAGCCAGTTGGCCAAAGAAACGTCAACTCGCAATGGCTTGATATGCCGATAAGCCTCTATAACCTGGATGTAGCCATAGAAATGCTGAGGTTTATCGTGGATGACCGCGAGCTGAGACGAATCAATTCCGGGTCTACATCCGAAAGAGAAGAGAAATTCAGAGAGTTCTGGGCACAGCGTGATCCAACCCCGGAAACTGAATTTAATGAGCTGATGGCAGAATATTACCGTCGAATAGATTATGCCTATCAAAATTTTACGTCTCTGCAGACACCCGGCTACGATACCGACCAGGGACGGGCATATATTTTGTACGGTGCCCCGGATAATATTGAACGGCGCCTTCCAACCGACGCACCGACCCGCGAAGTATGGACATACCCAAACCGTACGCTGATTTTTGAAGCAACCACGGGCTTTGGCGATTTCAGACTTGTTTCAGAATCGTAACGGCTTTTTACAGAGCAGGGCAATCATTTAACTTTACTGGCTCAAATGGCGCAAACGTCTCGTTTGTGCCAACCTTTGCCTGTTCCCGCTTTTGCCTTAGAATCTGTGTCCATATTTGGAAAATTCGTCAGACGAACTTCCACTTGACTGGGTACACCCTTATATCAGGAAAATTGATTGGAAGATGGTTTATGCCCTATCTATTCGTCAGACGAATCATAAGGCGCAAACAGCCTGTGCTAAGCTTGTCGAAGTATCAAATGGCGCAAACGTCTCGTTTGTGCCAACCTCTGCCTGTTCCCGCTTTTGCCTTAGAACCTGTGTCTATATTTGAAGAATTCGTCAGACGAACTTCCACTTGACTGGATACATCCTTAAATCAGGAAAATTGATTTGAAGATGATTTATGCACCATCTATTCGTCAGACGAATATTTCAGTTCCTTTGTAATCCACCACTCATTGAAACCACATCCGATATTTTTTTATCGTATGTTTATAATAAGCATCGTAGTTTGACTATCAGCTTAATGATCATATAAAATCCCGGTTTGATGAAGGACGATATTTTTCTCGCGATGATTAAAGAAGAAATTAACCAATACAGCCATTTGCTGATGTTTTCTGACCGCAAAGAATGGATTAAAAACGGCGATTTTGAAAAATTTGCAAATAAATCCTTAAGGCAGACAAGAATACTCGGTTTTTTTGTGATTTTATCGATACTGATATTTTCAATTCTCAGCGTAATGCAGTTTATTGAATACGGCTATACCGGGGGTACCATGAATTTGTCACTCGGGCTGGCATCCTGGGCTTTTGTCATTTTTTCTACGATTTACTACACGCGGAATATTCTCCAAAAAAAGAAAAGTATGGTACGTATCTTAAAACTGCTTGAAGTCAGGGAGGATTACTTTCAAACCAACTCCAAACAAGAGAAAACCCAATGAAAAAAATGATATCCGCTGCATTACTCATCGCAGGAGTATTGCTTCTTTATTTTGGCTACCAGGAATATCAATCAATGCAATCAGAAATTGAAGAAGCTATAACAGGTTCACCCGACAGCAGCGCTTTATGGATGATGATAGGCGGGGCTGCAGGCGTAGCTGCCGGATTATTCGGATTAATTCAAAAACGTTCCTAACCTGCTTTTCGTTATCATTATAGGGTTTATTAATCTTAACCTGATCATAAAAGTTCTAAACAGAAGACAGTTTTTTTATGTCTGAAACGAAACAATCAGACAATTTCTTCCAAAAACGATGGTTACCACTCCTTTTTTTCATCCTCGGGCTGGCACTGCTCTGGATCGGAAACCAGGAATATCAGCAATTTCAGTCAGAAATCGGTGATTATGTAACTGCAAGGCCTGATAACAGAACTATCTGGCTTCTGATTTTGGGTGCGGCAGCTACAGTGGGCGGCGCAATCGGACTTGTCAGAGGGCGTGCAATTTAAGCGCCTTTTTCTTTTTTCAGCTTATCCACTGTTAAGTCCATATGCCGCAAAAGCTCCCATCGGTACATACCCGCGTTATGGCCATCATCCCATTTAATTTTCAGGGCATGGTTGCCAACCGGCTCGGCCGATACAATTTTATACGTTCGGGTAGGTTCAACCAGGAAAAGTTCAGGTTCATACCGTCCCATCATCTCGTGACCGCCGCGACAAGTTACACATGGGCAATTTTTTCTCAAACCGAATAAGTGAAAGCGGCTTTTGTGTCCGTCTGCCCATTCAATTGTCAAAATTTGTTCACTGTTTCCAACATCAATAGAAACCGGTGTAAATTGTTTATCCATGGTTTGAATTTGTTTGCGGTTCGGTTAATGGGTTAGTAACATTACAGGTCTGAAAATACGTTCAATTCATGTGGATTTTAAATCTTTTACTCGTTTTTGTTTTTATCGCTGGCGGATATGCCGGAAACCAGTCCTGGTTCACGTTCGACAGGCTCACCAAAACCAATGTATTGAACAGCGCCCTCATCGTTCTCATGCTGTTTACGATCATGATGGTGCTCTATGTGCTGGGCTTTTTTCCGCAGTCGGTTGCCGCCCCAGTCATGATGGTACTCTATTCGCTCATCGGCGGTTTTTTTACCGGGTATGGTTTTCGGCTGCTTGGCCTTAGAAAAGAGGGACGGCACCTGCTCTATCAGCACCGCTCCTTCTGGATTGATCACGCCCCTAACCTGCTCGCCGTGGTGATTATTCTTTACGGCATTTTCAGAACGGCTATACTTACCGACCAGCCGGTGACGGGCATTCGAATGACATCGGGCATCTCACTGATCTGCTTTGGTTTTTTTACCTGGACACTGAAAGTTGTTCCCGAATTTCGCTCGAACGGAATTTTGCTGCTCGACCGGTTTATCCCCTGGGATGAGGTAATTGCATGGAGCTGGCAGGGCGAATCGGTGCTGGAAATTGAGTATATGGCACAGGAAGCCCCGAAAAATGAGAGAATCCGCCACTTTGTAACATCTATTCCCGAAGATGAACGGAAGGAAATTGAAGTCATCCTCTCATCAAAAATGGATGAATTTTCTGATGAGCGAAAACTACGGTTATTCAAAGAAGAAAATTAAGAAAACCGTCAGCTATTAATTTTCCGGTGTTCTACCATTGCGCACCGGTTTTCCACGTATGTCAGGCCATAATCTTCAGCAAGCTGTTTCGCACCGGGAGAGCTCACGTTTAACTGCGTCCAGATCACCGGTTTTTGTCCCGTCGTTTCAGTCCAATTTATTACCTGCTTTACCATCTCTTCGGTATAGCGCCGATTCCTGAAGATCAAGGCCATCTCAACCTTAACATCATTCGGCAGATGACTCATTGCGGGATGAGCTGTTTGCCCCAATACGGCCTCCTCATTTGGATTTACCGGAATGATGTTGAAGCCCTCTTTTTGCAGATAAGCCGAAATCTGGTAGCTGGTTCGATAAGTTCGGGATGAGCAGCCAATTACCGCAATGGTTTTTGTTTGATTAAAAATTTCTTTTATAGACATCGCATTGCTAACGCATAGAGGGTTTCAATTCACAATTGATCATAAATATCAGTATCTTTAAGGTTCAAACAAATTTTAATTAAAGAATAGGAACATTTTGTCTAAAGCAAAAGACGGTGATACCGTAAAAGTACATTATACAGGAACTCTTGAAGATGGTGAAGTTTTTGATACTTCCAGAGAAAGAGAACCATTAGAATTTAAATTAGGAGAAGGCCAGTTAATACCGGGGTTTGAAAAAGCCGTGAAAGGAATGAGTGAAGGTGATTCTGCACAGGTAGACATTCCGAGCAACGAAGCATACGGCGAAGCAAGAGAAGATCTTGTGATTAAAGTACCCAAAGATCAGCTTCCCAATGATGTTGAACCACAGGTAGGTATGCAGCTACAGGTAAACCAGCCCAATGGCCAGCCCATCCCGGTTCGGATTACTGAAGTTGGTGAAAACGACCTTACTCTCGACGCCAACCATCCTCTTGCAGGTAAAGACCTTACATTTGATATTGAACTGGTTGAATTAGGCGAAAAATCAGATTAATTATATTTGAATCTGCGAGTGCATTCATAGCGCTCGCATGATTCATCAAAATCTCTTCTCATATTTTCACATCCATATTTGATGTGAGAGTGATTCCAAACTATCTTCTTCGATGATAAGATAAGTATGCCTTCACCGGGCTGTACCTGCACGGAAAAAATTTAACAAAACCCTCAAATGGCAGATTTTAATAAAGCTGGCACCGTCAGTATTTCATGTCCTCTGGGCCTGGCCCCATTTTTAAAAAAAGAAGTTCAGCAGTTGGGCTACCGCCCTGCTGAAGTGCGCGAAACCGGGATTGAAATAAAAGCAACCCTGAACGATTGTATCAAACTCAATTTCTGGCTCAGAACTGCTCACAGGGTACATTATCTGATTGATGAGAAGCCAATCCAAAGCCCTGAAAAACTGCGCAACTGGCTGAAAAAACTACCCTGGGAAAACTGGATTCCGTACAATGGTTATTTCAGTGTTACATCAAGGATTGACCACCCCACAATAGAAAATGACCAATATGCCAACCTTGTGGTGAAAGATGCGGTAGCCGACCGAATCCGGTTCAAAAAAAACATCCGCCCGGACAGCGGTTCTGACCTCCAGAAAAGCGTACTTTTTTTGTACTGGAACCGTGATACCGCACGGATTTTTATCGACACTTCGGGCGAATCACTTTCACGCAGGAATTATCGAAGCACCTCGGCCTCTGCCCCGATGCAGGAAACACTGGCTGCCGGCATTGTGGAATCCACAAAATGGAAACCGGGAAAACACTTCATCAACCCGATGACGGGCAGTGGAACCATCGTAATAGAAGCCGTGATGAAAGCACTGAACCGGGCGCCTGCATCCCTCCGGAATAATTTCGGTTTTATGCACATTGTGGACTATCAGCAAGATTATTATCAATCTATTCGGGATGAAGCCCGAAAAAATCAAAACCGTATTGAAAGCGGACGTTTCATTGCCACCGACCATGACCCGAATGCAATACTCGCTGCCAAAAAAAATGCTCAGACCGCCGGAATCGACCACCTGATTGAGTTTGAAACTTGCGAACTGAACGACACCCCGGTGCCAGACGGCGATGGTGTTGTGGTGATTAACCCGCCCTACGGAATGCGCCTCGGTGAGGACACCGATCTGCGGCCGCTCTATAAAAACATCGGCGACTTCATGAAAACAAACTGCCCCGGAAAAACGGGATATGTTTTCACAGCCAACATGAAGCTTGCTAAAAAAATAGGCCTGAGGGCAAAAAGCCGTACACGCTTCTTCAACTCAACCCTGGAGTGCAGGCTGCTGGAGTACGAGCTTTACAAAGGGAGTAAAAAGTAAACTGAACGCCGGACAGCTTGTCCGGACTGGAAAGAAGTTGAATGGTTTTGATTGCAGATCGGGGGATAGATTTTGTTCTGGCAAGTCCATTTTTAGCATATATAAAAATGAAGAGTAACGGGCAGGCTCAACTACGTGTTAAACTTCGTTGAGTGAACTGCCCGTTGTACATGTGTGCCGGGCAAGCTGTCCGGCGTACATTACTTTAACCTGAGAATTGTAATCCCATCCCGTACCGGCAGTATCACCTGTTCGGTTTGTGGATCTTCGCGGATCATTTCATTCATTTTGTGAACCGCTTTTGCTTTCTCATCACTTTGGTCAATCACTTTTCCTCCCCAGAGCACATTATCAATCACAAACAAACCGCCTTTCCTCAGCTTTGTTTTGCAAACCTGGAAATATTTTGGATAGTTGATTTTATCCGCATCCAGAAAAATCAGATCAAAATCACCTTCCATTCTTGGAATTATTTCGAGCGCATTCCCCATAATCTGATAGATTCTTTTATCGAAGGGTGGTTCACTCAAAAACAGATCAGAAACCTGGCGATAGTGCTCATTAAATTCGATGGTGATCAGCTCTCCATCTTCCGGAAGAACATCGGCCATCATCATTGCCGAATAGCCTGTAAAGGTGCCGATATCCAGTACTCTTTTCGCACCAGAAATCTGAACAAGCAATCTCAGCAACATGCCAACCTGCCGGCCGCTCAGCATATCCACATGCTCCATCTTCTCGACGGAAACCTCCAGCAGACGCTGAATTAGCCCGGATTCTTCTGATGTGAACGATTCTGCGTATTCTGCGATTTTGCTATCTGTAAAATTCATTTGATAAAAAGCTGATTAACTTTCGGTCAGTTCGTTATTTTAATAATTCTGTAACTACTCAATAGAACAGGTTATCGGTTTGAAAAAATCCCAATCTGATTTTATACCGGCCAAAGAATCGGGCTGGTTTATTTTAATTTTTGACTGGTATGTGCGGCTTCTGTTCCGAAGGCGATTTCACAGGGTTTGGTGTCAACAAAATTATCACCCCGAAGAACACAGCAAAACCCTTTATTATCTGAACCACACTTCCTGGTGGGACGGGCTGATACCCCTGCTGCTGAACCGCAAAATTTTCAGGCAAAATGCCCGCGCCATTATGGAAGACAAGCAAATGAGGCAGCATACTTTTTTTAAAAAAATCGGGGCTTTTTCTGTCTCTTTAGAGAATCCCCGTTCGGTAATTAAATCACTCCGATATGCAGTAGATTCAATGGATCGGCCATATTCCTCACTTTTTATATATCCTGAGGGTGTGATTGAGCCTTTCAAAACAGATCAGATCAGTTTCAAAAAAGGTTTGGCCTGGATTGCACAAAAACGGCAGGACATCGATGTGGTTCCCATCGGGATTTATTTCAGTTTCGAAAAAACCGATAAACCGGAACTGTTTTTAAAGATAGGTGAATCGATCGACTATGACCGGAGTGAAAATGCTGATGCGCTAAATTCATTATTTGAAAGCAGGCTGATGCACCTTTTAGTCGAATTAAAAAAAGAAGCCCATTCAACCAGCCCCTCTTATCAGCGGCTGATTTAGTTTTTTCTACAGTCTTCTTTCAAAATCGCAAATCCAGAATCCGGCCTTCCTGGTTGCTTTCAATGGCTTTTTCGATAATTTTTATCCCTTTCTTAGCCGTTTCGGGACTTACGGGTGGTTCCCGAAAGTTCTCAACAGAAAATTTCAGCTTTTCATAAAACTGGAGATAATTTCCCCGCTCCGATACAATTTTCTCTTCAACAATATCTCCATCCTTTTCTTTATAGAGAATGCCATAATCCTCTGCCGATTCAACTCCCCATCCTTCATCCAGCGGATTTTTACCGGCATCCAGGTCTTTTTCCTGGCGGTCCAGTCCGAATTTCACAAACGTGCCTTTTTTGCCCCGTACAACAAATCTTGGTGACGGTTCAGGCACCAGCATTCCCGCCTTCAGTTTTACTTTAAAAGCCGGGTAATAAAGGTTAATCTCAAACCAGTCATCGGCATCTCCGTCGCGCTGAGCCCGGATATCGGCAAAAATTTGTTCGGGTTCACCAAACAGCAGCAGAACCTGGTCAATCAAATGCGGAGAAAGATCATACAAAATTCCGCTTCCGGGCAGGTCTTTTTCTTTCCATGCGTCCTCTCTTAAATAATTCCTGAACCGGTTGTAGAACGACTCAAATTCAACAATATCCCCGGTTAACTTCTGTTTGATCACTTTTTTTACCGTCAGAAAATCGGCATCCCAGCGGCGATTCTGGTAAACGGTGAGAATTCGCTTTTTTGATTTGGCAAGGCGAATCAGTTTTTCTGCACCATCGGAAGTGACAGTAAATGGTTTCTCAATCACCACATGCTTGTCGGCATTCAGCGCTTCAAACGCCTGATCGAAATGGTGATGATTAGGGGTCGTGATGATTACAAGATCGAGCTGATCATCTTTCAGCAGATCTTTCATGTCTCTCATAATTTTCACATCGGGAAAATCCAGTTTTGAATCGTTTTTGGTTCGCTGCAGCACCGACCGGACTTCAAATCCATCCATGGCTTTCAGCAGCGGCACATGAAAAATTTTCGCTGATTTTCCATACCCAATAATTCCTGTTTTAATCGTTCTGCTCATGATAACTGAATTTACTTTGTTTGATTTTTTTCATTTCACTGTTTGTAAATTATCACTCTGAGACGAGATTACAAATTGAACCTTAGCTCCTTTGCATCCGCAATCATTGTTTCGGTTTGAATGTGATTTGTTCTCTGTGATTTGTGAGAGGAACTGCCTATTTTCCTGTAAGTCTGAAATTTCTGTATTTAACGATTTATTCCGCTATCCCCGAAATGAGAAAATATTTGTTATTCTTTTTCATTCCTGTTCTGGCAGGCACGCTTTCGTGTTCAAAATTTCTCAGTCCACACGATGCTCCTGAAGTAGTATCACACGGCTACGTGGAGGGAGTTACACCGGGAAATGCTTCTATTTACAATGAACGCTCTTACCCAACTGTTGAAGCAAACTGGCCGGGCCCCGGAGGAGACAAGAAATGGCTGGCCGTAAACCTTGGTGCCACAGACGAACCCCAGTCCTCAGTTGATGACAATTCAGGGCGTGCCGGATGGAAATTTCAGTTTAACCGAAGCCAGGCTTTTCACCACAACGGACAGGTGTTAACTCCGCAATGGCGCACAAACAGAATTGATGAAGACACCAAATGGCAGCCCGAAAACGACCCCTGCCGCCTGCTGCTGGGCGATCCCTGGCGGCTGCCAACCGTTGAGGAAATTCGCGCTTTCCGTGAAGCTCCATTTGAGCGCGGAGGCATGGGAGAGGGAAATCGCACCGCGGCATTTAACTCCACGCTGCGGCTGCATGCTGCCGGATTCCTACACTCATTCACGGGTGAACTTCGCAACCGTGGCACAACAGGGCAGTATTGGGCAAGTGATCACTTTACAAGTACACACGGAGAAACACTTGGTTTTTCTGATGAAGGTAGTGGAACATTTGGAGGAAACAAGGCTTTTGGACGATCAGTACGGTGTATTAAAGACGAGTAGTAACATATCAGGTCAATAATTTTGGATATACATAACCTATATCTCTTCCTTTGAAACGAGAAGACTATTTATTCCAGAAACCGATAAATTATGCTTGACATAACTCTGGTCTGAGTCTTTATTTATCAAACCAATAATTTTCTATTTAGCATGTCTGATTACCACTCTGAACTAAAGCCGGTTTTTATAGTTGGAACGCCACGGAGTGGAACTACACTCCTTTACAGAACCTTTCTCAAACATCCATCATTTAAGCCAAAAGACCTCTGTCTTGAAGAGACGAAAATTTTTCTGAATCCGGATGTTGCAATAATCAGCCACCAAAAACCGGCATCCCTTTTTAACTATATGCTGGAGGATGAAGAAACCTATCTTAAATATCTTAAATCCATAAGGCCAGAAAGAATTTGGCAGGAAATATTTGTTAAGTCAAGGCTAATCAGATTTTTTTCAGATAAACCTGCATCCTGGAATTTATTACTGAACGCTCGTGTAATCAGAAAATATTTTTACTATTCCAAACAGGCGCGAGGCTGTAAACGGCTCATCGAAAAAACACCCCGCCACCTACTCCGATACAACCGGATATTTGAAACCCTTCCCAACTCAAAAATCATCATCACCATACGACATCCGGTTGATGTTTTATCGTCCTATATTAAAAGAAAACAAAAAGATCCCGACAGCAAGTGGTTGGATATTTCATTACCAGATTTTATCAAAAGATATCGTGATATGTCTGTGTATGTATCTGAATTGAACAAATCTGATAACGCATTGTGTGTAAAGTATGAAAACTTTGTCGACAATCCCGAACAAGTATTCAGGCAGATTTGCGGCCATATCAATGAACCATTCCTCAATGAGCCCTTAACTGGGGGCGAAAAGAGATTGAGCGACTATAAGATGGATCCCTATTTATCAAAACCAATCATTCAAAAGACCAAAAACTGGTCTGATTATTTAAGTGATGATCAGGTCATAGAACTTGAGCAAAAACTTGAGCCCGAAATGAATCAATTTGGTTATACATCCAGACTTACAAACTTATCATCATGAATTCTTGGTTTGAACCAAAACAAATGCTGTACATAATAAGATAATAAGGCTATACATGACAGGAGCTTGCATTGTTTGTGGCCACACTATAGTATTCGGGTAATATCTAAAAAAGTGATTAGCGATTCTTGCTACAGAGTAAAAAATTATAAATAATGCAGATAATTGACCTGATATTTTGTTTTTTTTCCAAATATTCCATGCAATAATTAATGCTAATAATACTCCTAAAATTTCATAAAGTTGTGTTGGATGTACTGCTTTTGGTGATGTAAAGAAACTGAATGGATTCGGCGTAAGCTGTACTTTATGGGATAAACTTCCTCGGGGAAAAGTGACACCTAATGGTAACTCAGTAGTTTTTCCGAAACAACATCCATTTAAAAAGCACCCAACTCTAAAGAACATCAATGCTAATGCTCCATGAGGTATCAGTCTGTCTGTTAGTTTTAGGAAAGGTAATTGATACTGTTTGGTAATTAAGTACCACGACAGAACAGATAAACCCATGCCTCCGTAAAGGCTAAAGTTAGTTAACTTTAGAGTATAAATTAGTTCTGGGTCGTCTAAAACCTGTTCAAAAAAAATGATTATGAACAGAAGTCGCGCACCTATCAGAAAAGATAATGCAATCATCACAGCGATGAAAACTCTTGCCCTTTTCCTGAGTTCGTTTTCATATAAAATCTTTTGCAAAAAAAAGAGGAAATAGATCGCGGCAAGAACACCAAAAAAACGATATGATGAGATGATCAATAAAAAATCTCCTACTTTTAATTCAAACAGAGTTGGATACATTTTAAAGAATTTATGACTTATGCCAAATTTAGACTGTTAATCGGACAAGACAGGCCTCAAAACATCTATCTCTTTTGGGAGAAGAATATTGATGTGGACATTCAAAAATATATAAATTTATAATTTATTGTTATTTAATTAATTGCACATAAAAATATAAACATAATTGATATGAATTTTTTAATCTTCTCTTATCACACCCCAATCACCTTTAATTGCTCCTGCTTCTGGTTCTTCTGGTGCTACAAGATCCCAATCACCACTCAATCTGTAAATTTCGTCTTCAGACACGCTAAAATTACCGATAAATTTAAATTCAAAGCCATCATCTTTTCCAGTAAGAGTCAAAACATTATCGGCAAATTCTCCAACCATTGTAGTATAATCTTCTTCTGAAGAAGCTATTTCAACAGATGAATATTGATTCATTATATCACTTGGTATTTGTTCTTTTATCAAATTAAAATCATCATCTATATCCACCGGTATTATCTTAGCATCATATTTTTGCTCATTTTCACGCTTAACCAGGTCCATTCTTATTGGCAGTGGTACTCCTATTATATCTTCCAAATCAATATCAATATCAAAATCAAGACATCCATCATCATTATCATTATTTTTCAAAGCAGATTCACCAAAAGATCTTATGGTTATGTTACCATTCCAAATACCCGACAGATCAATTGGCTCAGCCGTGAAATTATATGAACTGCCTTTTTTATCGATTTCTAATTGCTCGGGCGTAAATGTATAACCATCTTTTTCAGGAGTAACAACAACTTCTCTGCTTAGCAAATCTTGATACCAATGCCCATTTTCATCAGTTAGCTTGTCAGATAGCGAACCTGAAATTGCACTGGCACCATCAAATCTAAGCGTAACATCCTTAACACCCACTTCTTCGTTTTTCCCATCAATTACCATCATTTCGGTAATTCTACCTGAAGCAGCGTATGCCACAGGTAATCTGTAGATATCATACTCGGGACCTTGGTAAGTTAGATCAGCAATTCGGGAAATTCTTAACTGGGCTTCTGATGCAATTTTCACACCTAAACTGAAATCATATTCCCATGACCAATCATCAACACTGAGTTTTACTTCACCTTCAGCCTTGGTATAGCCAAACACACCCACACCAAAACCGGCAGAACCCCAAATAAGTCCCTCAAATGCAACCCCGGCAAAGCCAAGCGCTTCTGAACTACCGGTAAGTGTTACAGGTTTGACTGTGAATCCGTCACCATGGCTGTTACGGATTGTTTCAAAACCTTCACCCCTTCGATACTCTATTCCGGCAACATAAGTTCTCGACCAATTTAAGCCACTCTCCATTCCGCCTTCAATGCTTGCTTCTGCTCCAGCTCTGAAGACCAATCTGGGGTTTACATACACACCGGTAAATATAACGAGCGGTGGTCCTCTGAATGTAAAAAGGTCATACGTCTCTTCGTATTCAGACTCTATCTTTGCTTCGTAATTTACATCAAGTTCAACATCTGCAGTAAAAACTATTCTTAAGTTTTCAAGTCTTATCCTGTAGCGCATTTCTTTATCGAATTCAATGTTACTATTCAGGCGGATGAACCCGCTGATGGTTCCTCTGTTTCCTGAAAACTCTCTTTCAAATTCAATTCTTTGATCACCAAAATCAATTTTCTTTATAGTTACACCTTTACTCATTTTCAATCCATCGACCAACTCTTCAAAACTGATACTATAGGAAGTTTCGATCTCACCTTCTTCAATAACATCTTCAAGAGTGGCGTCTTCGAGTGTAAAAGTAAGTCCATCGTCAGAAATATCCGTTATTTTGTGTATAAGTCCATAAGGCATAGTTTCGGACATTTCTGATAGAATAATATCTCCAACTGTAAAAGATTCAATAGAACCAGTCAGCTCTTTGAAAATCAAAACACCGTTGTCTTCTGAAAAAGAATCGATATTATCCCTATCATCAGCCATCAGAATAATTACATTATCATATAACTCCACATTTAAATCTTCCTGATGAGCCAAAAAATTAGCTTCAAGGTTTGAACTTGAAAACGTGATTGTTTGCGGATCGAATGTGTAGCCAAATTTCTGAGCCCTGGCTACTACAGTACCACTCAGATCTTGTTTCTCCCAAAAACCATCCTCGTTGGTTCTTGTTGAGCTAAAATCACCGGTAAACGTAATTAATACATCACTTATTCCTGACCCAGAAGCATCCGTTATCCTTCCTGCTACATCATATGTATCCTCATTCGATCCGCTTGGAGAGCTACAGCCAACAATAAGTATAATCGAAATGAATAATAAAATTAAATTTTTCATAGCATTATTATTAATCCTTTTAGTATAAATTTTTACTGATTATTTTAATTTATTATTTGGTGAGCCAGGATATTTTATATAACTAACTATGTAAATAGTATTTTTAAATTTTCTCTTTAATTCCAGAATCATATTATTTCAACCAATTGTCGTGGTTAAGTATCACCATTCCCTTGCTTTTCTATTTTTAATTTAAAAAAAAAGTATTGCAAGAAAAATAAAAAACTACCTTTTTATCTACTTTTTTATTTGCCAGCCATCATAAAACTCAGATTGATTCAGTCACATTTAAATGGGATCAACTACTTAGCCTCCTCTTTAATATATTGCCTGAAGAAAACTAAATAACAGGGGGTTTGACACTGTTAATTAATACTGTTGTCCTCAAGTACTTTACGGGCATCTTGTCGACTGATTTTTCGACCGGTAAGCAGTATGAGTACCAGAACATCTATGACAACAGGAGCTTATTAGACGAGTAGCTGCTTCGGCAGATCAATGATGTGATTATGCAGGTGAACTACCAGGTGCTTAAAAAAGAGGCCATTGCCGAAAAATAGTCTGTGGCAGATTGCGCAAGAGCAAACACTGGAAACGCACCCTATCCCGGAATTCTTAATAAAAAAGCACCTGATTCCTTATCATATTGGTGATCAATGACTTGATGCAAAACAAAGAGGAACCTGATGCCCACAGTCTTTTAAAAAATAGTCAAGGTCAATTCGAGTTTCAACCGGCACATAACTGTCGGGTACTCACTGAATTCCGGGACGGACAGATTACCTCAGGCGCCGGCGCCCTGCTGCTTCGCGAGGTGGAGGGCCGCACAGGTTTTTTTGTGTGATCTGGCTGATTGTCTTAGCGATCACCGCCACCCCAGTTACATCGGTCATAGTTTTGAAGAATAGATTCGCCAGCGGATTCTGGGTATTGCAGAAGTGATGAGTGTGTATGTTGGCTTGTTTTCCGTGCTGCATGAAAGGCCAGCCAGCTTTTCAAAAAAACTGCCAGAAAGTATCCGGAATATTTCATAACCACGAAATTTGATTAAAATTTAAGTTATTACTTCAGCAGTTTCCGGAGGGACTTCTGATAAGGTAAAAATCAACCCAAAAAAGTCGTTAGACCTTTTTTGCACCGAAAGCATTCGGTGCCGACATTGAAACAAAAAGGTTTATGAGTATTTATTAAAGAATGAACCCCTACTGGTTTCAATGTCGGGGTTAACCCCGACAAATCATTGGTTGACAATGATTTGTCGGCCCTTCGGGCAAAATTGTCATTGTTCCAATGATAATTTTGGGATCAATTCTATCCTTGTTTCTTTTAATTTACTTCTGCAAGGTTCAATAAACAGTATTTGAAGATTATTTTACCGCACAGGAAATCATCTTTATACTTTAGTTTCAATCTTGATGTATATAAATGTTGAGGAGTTAAAGTGATTATCCCTCCAGGAGTTCGAAACTCGTACGTGTTTAGCGACCTGATAGAGTGCGTTAGTCCCAACAAGCCTGTCGGGATCGCGGGCAACTGTTTAATAGGGAGTTATCTTTGGCTTACATCTCTTACAGGAACCGAAAAGCACGGTACTTTGTCAGGTTGTTAGATTCGAGCCGGTAAATATATACGAAAACTCCTGGAGGGTTCTTCAAAAAAAGAATTTTTTTAAAAACGCGGATTTCAGACACAAACTTCTACCGGATAACCTGAACGATCACGTCTTCAATTTCCGATGCAGCCTGCTGCATTACTTCGTTGATTATGCCACCAAATGGCCTGGCCATCAACTCTGAATCCATCCTTGTGATGTAGGTGTTTCCGTTGCTTTTTTCGTAAATGGCTACACGGCACGGCATAAGTGGTGAAACGATCCGTTCATCATCAAGTTTTAAGATTTCGGCAGAATATCTTGCTGAACAAAGCTCAAAAATTTTCACGTTTAACACATCATGTCCGTG
>SL_3KL_010_SEDDRAFT_10001085_pt1 | contig 24235 bp, 24 predicted proteins | sample SodLakKL_010_SED_2_FD_10381 | JGI IMG/M metagenome (IMG submission 10381) | reverse complement strand
TCAAGCTGGGTCAGGCGCGGGGGGCGGCCATCTGCGGCGCCTTGCGGGCAGCTCTCCCAGTGGCCGAATATTCACCGACCGAAATCAAGCAGGCGGTGGTGGGCAGTGGCCGTGCCGCCAAGGAGCAGGTTCAGCATATGACGGGCATGTTGCTCAGTCTGCGGGAGACACTGCAGTCCGATCAGGCCGATGCTCTGGCCGTGGCTATCTGTCACGCCCACACATCCGCCTCTGTCCTGGCCATGGCCCAGCGGACCGTGGTGCCGGCCCGGCGCCGGGGGAGGCGCTCATGATTGGTTTCCTGCGCGGCCGGCTGGCCGCCAAGCAACCACCCCAGTTACTGATTGATGTCGGTGGCGTGGGCTATGAAGTGGAAGCGCCCATGTCCACCTTCTACAGCCTCCCCGAGACGGGCAGCGAGGTGGAATTGCTGACCCACCTGGTGGTGCGTGACGATGCCCACATTCTCTTCGGTTTTCTCACCGCCGGCGAACGACGTCTGTTCAGAAGCCTGATCAAGGTCAGCGGCGTGGGGGCCAAGATGGCGCTGGGCGTGCTGTCCGGCATATCGGCCTCGGAGTTTGCCCAGTGTGTCAGGGACAGCGACACGACCCGCCTCACCAAGCTTCCGGGCATCGGCAAGAAGACGGCCGAGCGCCTGGTGGTTGAGATGCGTGACCGCGTGGACATGAGCGATGGTAATGGCGCAAGCCTGCCGGGTGGCCGGATGCCCGCATCCGCATCCCCGCCGGATGAGGCCTTTGATGCCCTGGTGGCACTGGGGTACAAACCCAAGGAGGCCACCCGCATGGTGGCAGCGGTGGATCACAAGGATCTCAACAGTGAAGAGATCATTCGTCAGGCCCTGCGCGGCGTGGCTTCGGGAGGTCGGGCATGAGTGAGCAGGATCGACTGATCAGTGCCCAGCCCCGCGGCGAGGATGAACGCTTTGATCGCGCCATCCGCCCTCGTCGGCTCAGCGAGTATCGTGGTCAGCCGGCGGTGCGCGAGCAGATGGAAATATTCATCGAAGCGGCCCGTCAGCGCGGCGATGCCCTGGATCACACCCTGATCTTCGGCCCACCCGGCCTGGGCAAGACCACCCTGGCCAACATCATTGCCGAGGAAATGGACAGCAATCTGCGCCAGACCTCCGGCCCGGTGCTGGAGCGCCCCGGTGATCTGGCCGCCATCCTCACCAATCTGGAACCCGGGGATGTATTGTTCGTGGACGAAATCCACCGTCTCAGTCCGGTGGTGGAAGAAGTGCTGTATCCGGCCCTGGAAGATTTTCAGCTGGATATCGTTATCGGCGAGGGCCCTGCCGCCCGCTCCATCAAACTGGATCTGCCGCCCTTTACCCTGGTGGGGGCCACCACCCGTGCCGGTCTGCTGACCTCCCCCCTGCGCGACCGCTTCGGCATCGTGCAGCGACTCGAGTTCTACAATCAGGCGGATCTGGCCCACATCGTCCAGCGCTCTGCGGACATTCTCAATCTGCCGGTGGACGAGGCGGGTGCGCGCCAGATTGCCGCCCGTTCCCGGGGGACGCCGCGTATTGCCAACCGCCTCCTGAGACGGGTGCGGGATTACGCCGAGGTCCGCGCCGATGGCCGGGTGACCGAGAGCGTGGCTCAGCTGGCGATGGACATGCTCAAGGTGGACCCCAACGGTTTCGATGTCATGGACCGCAAGCTCATGTTGTCCATCATTGAGAAATTCGACGGGGGCCCGGTGGGGGTGGACAGTCTGGCGGCCGCCATCGGCGAAGAGCGGGGTACCATCGAGGATGTGATCGAGCCTTTCCTCATCCAGCAGGGCTTCATGAAACGCACGGCCCGCGGTCGCATGGCGACCTCAACCGCATGGCTGCACTTTGGACTCAAGCCGCCGGGCCATCGACCGGGCGAAGACCTGTTCACGGACGAGGATTGAGCCCGGCAACAGATTTTCTGTCTGCCGCGCTTCGTGATTGCCGTCGTGATCCGCGTTATGGAAAGACAGAAGGTCGACTGCCTGTCATGCTGCCGACACGATGACGGCTATGGTGATGATCATTTTTTTTCGTTCCATGGAATCACCGCTGCTATTCGCTGTCACAACATTCCGTTACCGGAAGCAACAGGGGAAGAGCATTGCCGGATACATTCGAGTGGCCCGTTCGGGTCTATTACGAAGACACCGATGTGGGCGGTGTTGTCTATTACGCCAATTACCTGCGTTTCATGGAGCGGGCCCGCACCGAATGGTTGCGCAGCCAGGGTTTCGAACAGGATGAACTGATCCGAAATCAGGGCGTGCTGTTTGCCGTGGCCGCCGCCGAAATCCGTTACCGGGCCCCCGCACGCTTCAATGATCTTCTGCATGTGACCGCCCGCATCAGTGAGCGGGGGCGTTCCCGCATGCATTTCGAGCAGAAGATCTATCGTCCCGCCGATGGACTGCATCTAACTGATGGTTTGATCAAGGTTGCCTGTCTGGATGCTGAAAGCTTTCGGCCGCGCGCCATCCCCGAAGAAATGGAAAGGATCCTGTCCGCATGAATAACGGTGATATGTCCATCATTGCCCTGATTGCCGAAGCCAGTCTGCTGGTGCAGCTGGTCATGGTCGTGTTGTTGCTGGCATCCATTGGCTCCTGGGCGGTAATGATTCGCAAGCATCGCATGTTGCGTGATGCAGAAGAGGCGGCCGAGCGTTTCGAGGCGGCCTTCTGGGCCGGTGGCGACCTGAGTGAGTTGTATCGCGAGATGAGCGAACAGCCGGAAGCCCTGGAAGGCATGGAAACCATTTTCGAGGCGGGGTTTGCCGAGTTTGCCGAAGGTCGGCGCCGCCCGGGCCAGTCCCCCGCCGGCGCCGTCGAGAGCGCACGGCGGAGCATGCGGATTGTCCATATTCGCGAGATCGATCGCCTGGAGGCCAATCTTTCCTTCCTGGCAACGGTGGGTTCCACCAGCCCCTACATCGGTCTCTTCGGTACGGTCTGGGGCATCATGAACAGTTTCCGCGCCCTGGGAACCGTGCAGCAGGCTACCTTGTCCATGGTGGCGCCGGGCATTGCCGAGGCGCTGATCGCCACGGCCATGGGTCTGGCTGCGGCGATCCCGGCCGTGATCGGCTACAACCGCTTTGCCGAAAAGGTAGAGCGCCTGGAAGTTCGCTTCGATACTTTTGTCGAAGAGTTCTGCAGCATCCTTGAACGCAACGCACACGCGGAGTAACGGGCCCGATCATGGCAACAGGCAAGCGCAAGAAACGCCGGATGATGGGAGAGATCAATGTGGTGCCCTACATTGATGTCATGCTCGTGCTGCTCATCATCTTCATGGTGACCGCACCCCTGCTGATCCAGGGTGTGGATGTAGACCTGCCCAGCCTGGATGCAGAACCCATCGATCCGGACCAGCTGCAGGATAGCCAGCTGATTACGGTCACTGTCGACAGGCAGGGCGAGTTCCATCTCAGTATTGGGGACGATGATGATCGCCCGGTCTCTTCCGATGAGTTGCACGATCGGGTAGCGGAAGCTCTGCGGGAACGCCCCGACAGCCCGGTGTATGTGCGCGGTGATCGTAATGTGGACTACGGCAGCGTGATGACGGCCATGTCCCTCTTGCGGGATGCCGGCGCCGCCGGCGTTGGTCTGATCACCGAGCCACCTGAACGCAGCTCCGGGGGAGGGGGTGCGTGATGAGGAGTCAGGAGGCGCGCGTCTGGCGGGGACCCTTTACTTGGTCGGTAGCGCTTCACCTACTGCTTGGTCTTTCTCTGCTGCTTTCCCTGGAAAGGGATCAGCCCATCGATGCCGGGACTGAGGAAGCCCCCGGTCCGGTGATTCAGGCCACTGCCGTGGATGCACGGGAAGTGGACGCGGCCCATGAGGCCCTGGCTGAGCGGGAACGCCGACGCGAAGAGGCCGCCCGGGAGGCGCAGCGGGAAGCCGAGCGCCGTGCCCGTGAGGAAGAGCAGGCACGTCAGGCCGCCGAGGCCCAGCGTGAACAGGAAGCCCGGGAAGCCGAACGCCAGCGCCAGCAGGCACTCGAACGACAGAGGGCGGAGGAAGAGCGCCGCCAGCAGGAAGCCGAAGAACAGCGGCGTCGGGAAGAGGAAGAAGCCCGTCGCCGTGCCGAAGAAGAGGAGGCGCGTCGCCAGGCGGAGGCCGAAGAACGCCGTCGCCAGGAGGAGCTGGAGCGCCAGCGGGCCGAGGAAGAGCGTCGTCAGCGTGAAGCCGAGGAGGCTATGCAGCAGGCGGCCGAAGAAGAGGAGCGCCAGCGGCAGGCGGCGGCCCGAGCGCGCCAGCAGGCCAGCCTGGAGGCTCAGTACAAGAGCGAGGTTCGAGCCCATGTGGAAAGGAACTGGATACGCCCGTCGAATGTGCCGGAAGACCTAGCCTGCGATGTGGTGGCGCATGTGATACCAGGAGGCGAAGTGGTGGATGTGAGGATCGGGCGGTGCAATGCACCTGACTCTGTGGCGCGAACAATCGAAACCGCAGTACGTCGGGCATCTCCGATGCCGCCGCAACCGGAAGGAATGGATCCCAAGCGAGAAATACATTTTACATTCAGGGGAGAGTCGCGCTGATGGTGTCTTTGATGAAAGGCTGGGTCGGTGGAATTGTGCTGTTCGCATCAGTGCTGGCGGCATCCGTCCAGGCTGATGTGCTTCGAGTAGATATCACCTCCGGCGTGGATACGGCCGAACCGGTGGCGGTGACATCCTTCGTCTGGCGTGGCGACGGTGAGCCGCCGGAGGACATTGCCGCCATCATTTCCGCCAATCTCAAGCGCAGTGGACGCTATCGGCCGCTGGATCCCGGTGATATGCCGGAGCAGCCGAGCATGGATCGCACTCCCGACTTTTCCGCCTGGCGTCAGGCCGGTGCGGACAACCTGGTGGTGGGGGAAGTGCGTGGTGACAACGGGCGCTACGATGTTCGCTTCCGTCTCTTCGACGTCCACCGCGGCGAGCAGTTGCTGGGCTACAGCGTGCCGGCCCGTGGCGACCGTATGAGACGGGCGGCCCACCAGGTCAGTGACATGATCTTTGAACGCCTCAGTGGTGAGCCCGGGGCATTCAATACCCGTCTGGCCTATGTCCAGGCGGAGCGCCGCAATGGGCGTGAGCGCTTCCATCTGGTGGTGGCCGATTCCGACGGGCACGACCCGCGCCGCATCATGAGTTCCTCCTTGCCCATCATGTCCCCCGCCTGGTCGCCGGACGCAGAACGTCTGGCCTATGTCTCTTTCGAAAACCGACGCTCCGAGATATTCGTCCAGAACGTGCGCAGTGGCGAGCGACGCTCAGTGTCGTCCCGGGACGGCATCAATGGGGCTCCGGCCTTCTCCCCGAATGGCCGCTATCTGGCCATGGCCCTGACCACCGGTGAAGGTGGCCCGGATATCCATGTGCTGGACCTGGAAAGGGATGAGTTCCGTCGCGTGACCCGCAGCCGTGCCATTGATACCGAGCCGGCCTGGTTCCCGGACGGCAATCGCCTGGCATTCACCTCGGACCGGGGCGGCGCACCGCAGATCTATTCCACCCGCCTGGATGGCAGCGATGTCCGGCGCTTGACCTTTGACGGCAATTACAATGCCAGCCCCTCCATTTCCGCGGATGGTCGTTACATGAGCATGATCCATCGGGGTGAACGGCCGGGCTTCCGCATTGCCGTACAGGATCTGGAGCGCCGCGGATTGCGGGTACTGGGCGAGGGTGACAATGATGAGTCCCCGAGCTTTGCGCCCAACGGCACCATGATTATCTATGCTGCCCGCAAGGGTTTCCGGGGCACGCTGGCCGCCGTGTCCACGGATGGCCGGGTGCGTCAGGAGCTGGCCACGGAGACGGATACCATTCGTGACCCGGCCTGGTCGCCACGTCTGGATGCTGTTGACCGGGATGCAATGAACTGACACGGACCGAATGCGTCAAACAGGCGTTGTCGGGGGTATTCAACTTACTGAAATACAGGGGAATAAGGATATGAATACGAGCAGAATATGGATGGTACTGATGGCACTGGCTGTGGCCGCAAGCCTGGCCGCCTGCGGCACGACGCAGGAAGTCAGTGAAGACGATGAGTGGGAAGAGGCCCGTGAGGCTCGTGATGAGCGGGAACGGGCGGAAATCGAGGGGCTCAGGGATGACGAGATGAGCGAGTTTCGGGAACTGGACGATCCGGACAGCCCGCTGGCAGACCGGATTATCTATTTCGATTTTGATCGCTACGATGTGAAGTCCGACTACCGAGATCTGGTTCGTGAGCATGCCCGTTACCTGCGGTCCCGCTCAGGACTGACCGTTCGTCTTGAAGGACATACGGACGAACGCGGTTCACGTGAGTACAATATCGGCCTGGGTGATCGTCGGGCCCAGGCCGTCAAGCGCATGCTGGTGCTGAACGGTGTGTCCGAGGATCAGATCCGTACCGTGAGCTACGGCGAGGAACGCCCGGCGGTTGCAGAGAGCAACGAGGACGCCTGGGCCAAAAATCGTCGGGTCGAGCTCGATTACATTCGGTGATGCCATGTTTTTGAACACAAGAATCCTGGGGCTGGGTCTGTCGGCCGTTTTTCTTCTCGGGGGCTGCGCCCTGTTTCAGACCCAGGAGGATGATCGTCTGGACCGGATCGAGTCTCGTCTGGAACAGGTCGAGCGCCTGGTGGAAAGCGATAGCCTGATGGATCTTGCCGCACAGCTGGATGAAGTCCAGGCGGAAGTTCGCGGTCTGCGCGGTGAGATCGAGAGCCTGCAGCATGAGATGGGCGGCGTTCGTGAGCGCCAGCGGGAGATTTATCTGGATGTGGACCGCCGTCTGCGCCGCCTGGAAGTGGGTGGTGCCGGCGATGTGGTGCCGGAAGTGGCGCTGGACGATGACACGCCCTTGCACGACTCGGGTGCCGACCCACGGGCCGATTACGAGGAGGCTTTCGGCCTGCTCAGGGAAGGGCGCTATGACGCGGCCGGGGAAGCCTTCGAAGCCTTCCTTGGGGACCACGGGGATAGCGACCTGGCGGCCAATGCCCGATACTGGTTGGGCGAAGTCCATTATGTGACCCGGGACTTCGAGCAGGCCGCTACGGAGTTCCAGCGGGTGCTGGATGATCATCCCGGTTCCGGGAAGACCGCCGATGCCCGTCTCAAACTGGGTTTTGCCTACTATGAGCTGGAACGCTGGAGTGATGCCAGGGAGGCGCTGGAGCGGGTGCGTTCCGACTTCCCGGACAGTTCGGCCGCCCGTCTGGCCGGCAACCGTCTGAATCGAATGTCCGACGAAGGGCGTTGATCGCTCCGATGGCATCCGAGGCACCTTTGGAACGGATGGACGCGGCGAAATCGCCACGGGCCGACCGGGTTCGCATTACCGAGGTATTCCATTCCCTGCAGGGGGAGTCGAAGACCGTGGGCCTGCCCACGGTCTTCGTACGCCTGACCGGTTGTCCCCTGCGTTGCGTCTACTGTGACAGCGAATACGCCTTTCACGGTGGGCAGTGGCTGTCCATGGACGCGGTCTGCGAACAGGTCAGGGGCTATGGCGCTCGCCATGTCTGCGTGACCGGCGGTGAGCCCCTGGCCCAGTTCAACGCCGATCGCCTGATTCACGCTCTGGCGGATGCCGGCTTCATCGTCTCGGTGGAAACCAGCGGCGCCATGGACATCAGCGTCCTGGATGAGCGCATCGTGCGGGTCATGGATATCAAGACACCGGGTTCGGGGGAAGAAGCCCGTAACCGCTGGGAGAATCTAGCGCATCTGCGCCCGGACGATCAGGTCAAGTTCGTGATCTGTAATCGCGCCGACTACGAGTGGAGTCGGGACCTGCTCTGGCGCGAGAAGCTGCACGAGCGCTGTGAGGTCCTGTTCTCGCCGGAGCATGAGCAGGTAAAACCGGGTGACCTGGCCGACTGGGTGTTGGCGGATCGCTTGCCGGTGCGATTCCAGATTCAATTGCACAAGTATCTATGGGGGGATGTCCCCGGACGCTGATTGGGCGGGGTGGCAAGGCTATTCGGGGTGATGACAGGGCAATGAGTCAAGCAAAGGCAGTGGTACTTCTTTCCGGGGGATTGGATTCCGCCACCGTGCTGGCCCAGGCCCGGGCCGATGGTTATCTCACCCATGCACTGAGTTTCGATTACGGCCAGCGGCACAATGCGGAGCTGCGAGCGGCCGGGCGTGTGGCCGAGGCCCTGGGTGCCGCCATTCACCGGGTAGTGCGCCTGGATATCGGCAGCCTGGGGGGCTCGGCCCTGACCGATGCCAGCCTGGCGGTACCGGAAGAGGCCGGGGAGGGAATTCCCGTCACCTATGTGCCGGCCCGGAATACCGTCTTCCTCTCGGTGGCCATGGGCTGGGCCGAGATTCTTGATGCCGAGGCCATCTATATCGGTGTCAATGCAGTGGATTACAGCGGCTATCCGGATTGTCGACCGGCCTTCATCGAGCAGTTCCAGGCACTGGCCAGAGTCGCCACCAAGCAGGGCCTGGAAGGTCGGGCCCCGGCGATTCGCACCCCGCTGATTGATCTGCCCAAGGCCGAGATCATTCGACGCGGCCAGGCGCTGGGGGTGGATTACGCCATGACGGTGAGCTGTTATCAGGCCGATGACGCCGGCCACGCCTGTGGTCGCTGTGATGCTTGCCGCTTTCGCCGTCAGGGTTTCGAGGCGGCCGGTGTGCCGGATCCCACCCCTTATCAGGACCAGTGAGTCATTCAGGCCTTTTCTCGATATGAAAAGCCCGATATAATGGCCGGCTTTACGGGTCGTTAGCTCAGCTGGTAGAGCATCGGACTTTTAATCCGCTGGTCGCAGGTTCGATCCCTGCACGACCCACCAGTATTCCCAAAAAAGGCCCGGCCAGCGTCGCTGACCGGGCCTTTTTTGTTCGTGAGCGTGATCGGGTTTTAGCCGCTGCGGGTGCTCAGCTCAGGTCTTGGGGGGAACCGTGAAAAGCGGCACTGCCACGTGTTTGTCTTTCAGTGCGCTGCTCGCGGCCTCTTTCGAAAACCCGATCACGACTACGCTCACGCTCACGAGGGCGCCCGGGGCATCGTTGTCGTAATCGTAATCGTAATCGTAATCGGCCCTTGGCCCTTGGCCAGCCAGGCGAAGCCCCCGGAGAAGCCGACTACGAACAGCGGGCCAAGCTGTATTTTCATCCCACCCCCCGTGTGGGGGAGTACCGGCGCCTGTGGCGATTCTGCTAAGATAGGCGGATTCGGCAGCCTGCGAATCGGGCCCCCGGAGGGCCCGTCGACACTGACATCATTCTGGAGGGAAACATGAACACGGAGCTTGCTAGCAAGGCCGACCAGCTCAAGAAGGTAGCTCGTGATCTGGTCGCACCGGGTAAAGGTATTCTCGCGGCTGACGAGAGCACCGGCACGGCCACCAAGCGGCTGGAGTCCGTCGGGGTCGAGTCGACTGAGGAAAACCGTCGCCGTTATCGCGAGATTCTCTTCACTACACCAGGCGCGGAAGCGTTTATCAGTGGTGTCATCCTGTTCGAGGAGACCCTGCGTCAGTCCACTGGCGAGGGCACTCCCTTCCCCGAATACATGAACTCTCTGGGCGTTATCCCCGGCATCAAGGTGGACGCCGGCGCCAAGGAGCTGGCCGGCCATCCTGGCGAGAAGATCACCGAAGGCCTGGATGGCCTGCGCGATCGCCTGGCTGAATATGCCACCTTGGGCGCGAAGTTCGCCAAGTGGCGGGCCGTGATTACCATTGACACCGCCAAGGGCCTGCCCAGCGACTACTGCCTTGACGCCAACGCCCACGCCCTGGCCCGTTACGCTGCCCTGTGTCAGGAAGCCGGCCTGGTGCCCATCGTGGAGCCGGAAGTGCTGATGGACGGTGACAACAGCATCGAAGTTTGTGAGGCCGTGACCAACCGGGCCCTGAACCGGGTCTTCAATGCCCTGTATGAGCACGGCGTGCTGCTGGAAGGCATTCTGCTCAAGCCCAATATGGTCATTGCCGGCAAGGAGGCCAAGCGTCAGGCCTCGCCGCGGGAAGTGGCCGAAGCCACCGTGCGCTGCCTGCGACGTCATGTGCCGGCCGCTGTGCCAGGGATCGTCTTTCTGTCCGGCGGTCAGAGCGACGAGTTGGCTACCGAACATCTCAGTCTCATGAATCGTCTGGGCTCGAACCCCTGGGAGCTGAGTTTCTCCTACGGGCGTGCCCTGCAGGCCCCCGCCCTCAAGGCCTGGGCCGGTGAGGAGGCCAATGCGGAAGCGGCACAGAAAGCCTTCTACCATCGGGCCCGCTGCAATGGCGCCGCCCGCTCCGGTGACTGGTCCGAAGCCATGGAAAAGGATCAGGCAGCCTGATTCACTGTAAACCCCGGGGTGGACGCCCCGGGGTTTTTTTTGTCCTCTGCTTTGCTGGAGATCATGATGACCCAGGGCTATGTCACGCCGGGCAATGTCACGGACCCCCATCTCCGCCTGGAAGGTGTCCGTTTCAGCCGTAACGGACGCCCCATTTTCAGGGACGTTTCGCTGACCATTCCGCGGGGCAAGGTGACTGCCATCATGGGCCCCAGCGGCACCGGCAAGACCACGCTGCTGCGGCTCATTACCGGCCAGCTGCAGGCCGAGCAGGGCCTGGTGGAGGTGGATGGCCAGCAGGTGGACCGTCTGCCGCGAAAGGCGCTGTATGAGCTGCGCAAGCGCATTGGTTTTCTGTTTCAGGCCGGGGCGCTACTGACCGACCTGGATGTTTACGAGAATGTGGCCTTTCCACTGCGGGAGCACACCCGGTTGCCGGAGGCCTTGATTCACCACCTGGTCATGACGCGCCTGCATTCCGTGGGTTTGCGTGGGGCCGCAAGGCTGATGCCCTCGGAGCTGTCCGGCGGCATGGCCCGCCGTGTGGGTCTGGCGCGGGCCATCGTCATGGACCCGGAGCTGGTCCTGTATGACGAGCCATTTGCCGGCCTCGATCCCATTTCCATGGGAGTCATCGTGCGCCTGATCCGGCAGATCAACGAAGCCCTGGGGCTCACCAGTGTGATTGTTTCCCACGATATCGAAGAAGTCTCTCAGGTGGCGGACTGGGCCTGGATCATTGCCGATGGTCGTATTGTGGCGGGGGGCACGCCAGAGGCGCTGCGCTCGGATGACTCCCCCTGGGTCAAGCAGTTCATGCACCGTGAGTCTGACGGCCCTGTGCCTTTCCATTTCCCGGCTCGGGACTACGCGGATGACCTGATGGAGGTGGGCCAGTGATCAGCATGTGGCAGGACCTGCGCCTGGCAGGGCGCGAGTTTTTCGAGACCCTGGGGGCGGTCACCCGCTTTTTCCTGCGCCTTCTGGTGGAAGTCCCGGCGTCATTGCTGCGTTTCGGCCTTGTGTGGCAACAGCTCTATCGCCTGGGTGCCCATTCCTTGCTGATTATCGGTATCTCCGCGATCTTCGTGGGCATGGTGCTGGCCTTGCAGGGCTACCATATACTCTCCCAGTTTGGTGCCGTGGATTCCCTCGGCGTCATGGTGGCCATGACCCTGGTTCGTGAGCTGGGGCCGGTGCTGACGGCGGTGCTCTTTGCCGGTCGCTCCGGAACCTCGCTGGCGTCTGAAATCGGCCTCATGCGGGCCACCGATCAGCTCTCCGGTATGGAAATGATGGCGGTGGACCCCATTCAGCGGGTGGTCATGCCCCGTTTTCTGGCCGGTGTCATTGCCGTACCCCTGCTGGCGGCGATTTTCAGCGCCCTGGGCATCTTCGGTGGCTATATTATCGGCGTGGGCCTACTGGGCGTGGATGCCGGCTCTTTCTGGGCACAAATGAACACAGCCGTGGATGTACGTACGGATGTCATGAGCGGGATCTGGAAAAGCGTGGCCTTCGGGATAACCGCCAGCCTGATTGCCGTCTATGAAGGCTACAACGCGCCGCCCACGGCGGAAGGCGTGAGCCGGGCCACCACCCGGGCCATTGTCATTACGGCAGTGGCCGTACTGGCTATCAATTTCGTGATCACGGCGATGATCGTCGGATAAGCTTCCACAAGAGACTGGACCGGCTGCCCTTATTGCAGGCAGTCTGTTCCGGGCACAGCATGCTGCGGGCGAGGATTTGAGCAATGCACCATAACAAGGCGATGGATTTTGCAACGGGCCTGTTCGTTTTTCTGGGAATTCTGGCCATCTTCTTTCTGGTCACCCAGACATCCGGAATGCGCGGCTTTGGCGGTGAGCCGACCTACGAGGTAACGGCCCGTTTTGATGATATTGGCGGCCTGAGAGCACGGGCACCCGTGACCATGGCCGGTGTGAGGCTGGGCCGGGTTACGGATATCAGTTTCGATACGGACCGCCTGGATGCGGTGGTGACCCTGTCCATCAATACCCGTTATGACAATCTGCCGGCTGATAGCATTGCTTCGATTCGCACCTCGGGCCTGCTGGGTGAGCAATTCATCGCCCTGGACCCGGGTGGCGACCCTGAACCATTGGCCCAGGGCGATGTCATTATCCATACGCAGTCGGCTCTGGTCATCGAAAATCTGATCGGCCAGTTCCTTTACTCGCAGGGAGATTAGATCATGCGCTTCAGTGATGTTATGAATAGTCGTTTTGTCCTGTCCGTGGCGGTGATCATGGCGTTCATGCTGGCACCGCTGTCAGTCAGTGCCGAAGAGGAAATGCCGGACCCGGCCAAAATGGTCGAGGAAACCGCCAATGAGATCATCAAGACGCTGGCTGAGCGGCGCGAGGAAATGAGGAACGACCCGGCCGAGCTCTATGATTTTGTGGAGGAGCTGCTGCTGCCGGTGTTCGATGTGCCTTACAGCACCCGACTGGTGCTGGGGCGCCATGGCCGTGATGCCAGTCCGGAACAGCGCCGTGCCTTCGGCGAAGCCTTTTATCGCTTTCTGGTTAGAAGCTATGCCGACGGCATGGTGGAACACGCGCCCAACGATCTCGAGATTCGCGTGCAGCCGGTACGCGGTGAGCTGAACCCGGACCGTACCCGAGTCCGTACTCAGATCGTTCGTGAAGGCGGCAGCAATATTCCTGTGGATTACACCCTGCGTTTCCGCAACGGTGAGTGGCGCGTCTATGATGTCACCATCGAGGGTGTTTCCTATGTCACCAACTATCGCAGTTCCTTCGACAGCGAAATTCGTCAGCGCGGCCTGGACAAGGTGATTGAGCGCCTGGAAGAGCGGGCGCGTGGCAAGGAAGAGGCACTGGAAGAAAGCCTCGCCGGAGACGGCGAGGAAAGCGAAGACAGTGAGGAAGGCGACGACAGTGAGTGAGGGTGCCTCCGTCAATGTAAAACTGGAGAAGGGCCCGGATGGCCGGCATTGTCTTTCCGGCCATCTGGGCTTTGATACGGCCGAGGACGCCATGCGCCAGTTGGACGTGCTTCCATTGGCTAGCGGTGCTGCGTATCGCCTGGATCTGTCGGCGCTGAAATCCATCGACAGTGCCGGTTTGGCCGTTATTCTGGAGTACTGGCGTCGTTGTCGTCAGGCGGGCGCCAGTCTGGTTCTGGAGGAGTCGCCGGAGCAGCTCACGCGTCTGATTCGAATTAGTGGACTGGAGACCGTCCTGGAAACAGCCTGATTACCAGTCCCAGTCGTCATCATCATCATCCCAGTCGTCGTAATCACCCTCTTCAGGAGGCGGATCGCCATCGTAGATCAGGTGCCGGCGTCGCTGCAGGTAGGCTTCCCGCATGGCTACATAGGGGTCGAATTCCTCTTCCAGGAAATGATCCACGTCCAGCAGGCCGGCACGCAGGTCAATGGCCCGTATGAGGTAGAGGCCGTAGCGTTCAGGTACCGGGATCAGCGAATAGGTGGGGTCCACATAGGTGCTGACGGCCATGCCTGAGGCATCCCGGACCGTCGACGGGCCCAGTGCTGGCAGCACCAGATAGGGGCCTGGACCGAATCCCCAGACGCCCAGCGTCTGGCCGAAATCCTCATTGTTGGCTTCCAGGCCCACATGGGTCGCGGGATCGAAGATGCCACCAATGCCGATAGTCGTGTTGATCAGGAAGCGCCCGGTATCCGAGATGGCATCGCCGAATTTTCCTTGCAGTGCGCTGTTGATGATGACAACGGGCTGGGAAAGATTGCCGAAAAAGTTGCTTACGCCCGTTCGCACAGGTTGCGGGATGTTGTCGCGGTAAGCTACGGCCACGGGGCGGATGGCCGCGCGGTCGATGCTGTCATTAAAGGCATATACACTGCGGTTGAAGCCTTCGTAGGGATCCCTGGGATCTCGTTCTTCCCGGTCCGGCGCGCTGGCGCAGGCCGCCAGGGTCAGCAGGACGAAAGCCAGTGCCGCATAGCGGAGCGCGCGGGCGGAAACAGTCTGATCTGTGGATGAGCTTCTCATTGACAGGCCGCTTGGAATTTCAGGATGAGCCCCGCATGTTAGCAGGGCATCCGCTTCCTTGGCATACATGCCTTGGATTTTCCTGCAAAGGAACCTCTGATCAATTCTTTTGCACCCACAATTGGCGCTGAGAGCGGCTGCTTCGGAGTTGCCTTGCTTGCCCGTAGCGCAGGGGCTACTGTGCTGCGCAATGCGCCTTGAATCAGCCGCTCTCAGCACCAACTGTGGGCGCGAAGGAACTGATCAGAGGTTTCCTAAATTCGCTGACCGTTCACCTCTTGCCAGGAGCCATGATGAAAAGTCTTTACCGGATTGCAGCCATTTCCGTTCTTCTTTTCAGTGGATCGCTTAACGCGGAAAGCCCGGAACTGGACTGGTTCCTTCCCTGGGCTGCCGACTACGATGAAAGCATTCCCACGCCGGAAGCCGTATTGGGCTACCAGGTGGGGGAGTGGCACGTCAGTCATGACCAGTTGATCCGTTACTTCGAACGCCTGGCTGATGCCTCTGACCGGGTCAGCCTGGTGGAGAAGGAGCGTACCTACGAACAGCGTCCCATGCTGGTGGTGCGTATCAGCTCGGCGGCGAATCAGGAGAATCTCGAGGAGATCCGTTTGGCCCGGCTGGCGGCCATGCAGCCGGATTCAGATGCCGATCTCAGCGAGTATCCGGTGGTGAACTGGTTCGGCTACAGCATCCATGGGGATGAAGCCAGCGGGGCAAATGCGTCCATGGTCTTTGCCTGGCACCTGGCGGCCGCGCAGGATGAGCGCACGCTGGAGATGCTGGATAACAGCATCATCCTGATCGAGCCGGCCATGAACCCGGACGGGGTTCAGCGCTTCGCCAGCTGGGTCAATATGCATCGTGGCCAGACCCTGGTCGGCGATCCCCAGAATCGGGAGCACCGTCAGGCCTGGCCCCGCGGGCGTACCAATCATTACTGGTTTGACCTCAACCGTGATTGGCTGCCGGTCCAGCACCCCGAGTCCCGGGCCCGGGTGGCCGGCTTTCATGCCTGGAAGCCCAATGTGGTCGGAGACTGGCATGAAATGGGGCGCAACAGTACCTATTTCTTCCAACCCGGTGATCCGGATCGCAACAACCCCCGCACGCCGGAACGCAACTACGAGCTGACCGCCAAGATCGCCGAATACCATGGCGATATTCTGGATCGTCATGGGGTGCCGTATTTCACCAAGGAAGTGTTTGATGATTACTACTTCGGCAAGGGCTCCACGTTTCCGGATATTAACGCCGCCGTTGGCATTCTCTATGAACAGGCCAGTGCTCGTGGCCACTTGCGGGAGACCATCCACGGGGAACGCAATTTCAAGGACGCGGTACGCAATCAGGTACTGACCTCCTTCTCGACTCTGCAAGCCAGCCATGAGCTGCGTGATGAGCTGCTGGACTTCCAGAAGCAGTTTTACCGAGACGCCATGGACGAGGCATCCAGTGATCGTCGCAAGGCCTTTGTCATCGGCGAGCCGGGTGATCGTGCCCGTACGGTGGAACTGGTGGAAATCCTGCTCCGACAGGATGTGAAGGTCCGCCCGCTGGGAGAGGAGATCGAAGTAAATGGTCATGTCTTTCGGCCCGGCGAAGCCTGGGTGATTCCGCTGGAACAGCCGCAGTACCGCTTCATTCTCGCCATGCTGGAACGGCAGCTGGAGTTCCCGGATACCCGTTTCTACGATGTGTCCAGCTGGACCTTGCCGCTGGCCTTCAACATGCCCATGGCATCCCTGTCGGCCCGCCAGCTGCGCCGGGCAGCGCCCGGGGAGGCGCTGGAGGAAGTGCCTGATTTCGGTGGTGGCACCGTAATGGACAGCGAGAGCGCGGTGGCCTGGGCCTACGGTTGGGCACCGTATTACGCGCCCCGGATGACCCAGCGCCTGCTGGAAGCCGGAGCTCGCCTGCGGGTAGCGAAGAAACCCTTCGAGTCGCCGGTGGCCGGCGGTGGTACCCGGCGCTTCGAGCCGGGCAGCATCATGATTCCCGTGGGACTTCAGGCCGACGATCGGCGGGATGACATTGAGGATATTCTGCGCAGCCATGCCCGGGAAGACGGCGTTGGCGTCGTCGCCCTTGAAGGTGGCCTGTCGGCCAGTGGTATCGATCTCGGCAGCCCGAATTTCCGCCCGGTGGAGCCGGTTCGCCCAATGATTCTGGTGGACGACGGTGTGCACATGCAGGAGGCAGGCGAGATCTGGCATTTGCTGGATTTCCGCTATGGCATTCCCGTTTCCCTGATGAACTGGGGAGAACTTGGCCGGGCCGACCTGTCTCGCTACACCCATATTTTCATGGTCAATGGCAACTGGGGTCGTTTGAGCGATGAGCAAGATGAAGCCTTGCATGCATGGGTTCGTTCCGGCGGCACCCTTGTAGCTCAGAAGAACGCCCTGGAATGGGTTTCCGATTCCGGCTTGTACGAACTGAGTTTCCGCTCACGCGAGAAGGACGAGAGTGAACGCCTGCCTTATGGGGATCACGCCGGTGATCGGGCGGCTCAAGTGATCGGTGGGTCGATCTTTGAGGCCGAGCTTGATCTGAGTCACCCCCTGGCGTTCGGTTACTCGCGGGAGAAGCTGCCGGTTTTTCGCAACAGCACTCGTTACCTGGAGCCGGGGGATAACCCCTATGTCCAGGTTGCCCGTTACAGCGATGAACCCCTGCTCAGTGGTTATGTTTCCGAAGAGAACCTGGACGTCATGGGCGGGACGGTTTCCCTGATGGCAGATCGGGTTGGTAACGGTGCGGTGATCCTGTTCGTGGATAACCCGAGCTTCAGGGCCTTCTGGTTTGGTACCAATCGTCTACTGATGAACAGTCTGTTCTTCAGCGGTGCCATTAGTCACACCAGTCGTCAGTAATAGTTCCTGGGCGGAACTTCTGTCCGCAGTGAAATGCGCAGCCGCGCCAGCCCTACAGCTATTGGGTTGGCCGCTGCGCTTGCTGGACTCTCCGCGGCAGCTGCTCCCATTGACTATTCAATTGGGTCATACGCTCGGTGAACCGCGCATGCTGCCTGATATCCGTTTGCGGGTATTGCAGCGCCAGGCGCATCTGTGTGATGGCGCTGAAGATGTCACCCTGCGACTGGTAGTAGCCGGCCATGTGATAGTGGGATTCCGCTTCATTGGCGGATTCGCTGGCTGCACGAGCCATGTGACGATGATAGCGAGGACGGACATCCTGGCCTCGCGATAATTTGAGTAGTTGCTCCATGGCCTGGTCGCCCTTGCCGGCCTGCGCCAGGGAGAGCCCGTAACTTTCCAGCAGGGGCCTGTTGTTGGGGAACAGCGCCAGGGCAGATTCGTAGAGGGCCAAGCCCTTGTCCGTCTGGTCCTGAGCCATGAGGCTTTCCGCCTCGCCGATGTAGTAACTGATGATATCTGATGATTTCTCGCGCAGGCTCGCAAACAGTTGCGCGGCCAGGTCGTGGCGACCGCGGCTCTGAGCGTGAACGGCCTTTCGCCAGGTTTCCAGATCGGCGATGAAGGACAGGTCCGCGGGGCTTCGAGCCGGGCTGAGCGGGATGGCTTCGCGATTGCCTGCAGTGGCATACATGGCGTTGATGCGTTCCCGCATCAGATAGAAACGACGGCTGGACTCATGTCCGCTCTCGCGTGCTTCCTGGGCCCGGTTGCGGGCCTCGGTGATGCGGGCCGTGGTCAGGGGGTGAGTTCTCAGGTACTCCGGTACGCCCTGACCTGGAGAATACTGACTGCGTCGTTGCAGTTTCTCGAAAAAGGTGGCCATGCCTTCCGGGTCGAAACCGGCTTCGGTCATCATTCGAATACCCACCCGGTCGGCCTCGTACTCATGGGCGCGGGTGTAATTGATCTGGCGCTGGAGTTGCAGGGCCTGGGCCGATATGGCCGTCGCCATGGCTACATCCGATTCGCCGGTGTTGGCAGCGATCAGAATGGCCCCCAGCATGGCCCCCAGGGTCGCCAGGTTGGATCCCCGCATGCCGTCGATCTGACGGGCGATGTGGCGCTGAGTGACATGCGCGATTTCGTGGGCCACGACGCCAGCCAGTTCGGATTCATTATCGGCGGCCAGAATAAGGCCGGCGTTGATGCCGATATAGCCGCCTGGTAGTGCGAAGGCATTGATGGCGTTACTGCGAATGATGAAGAACTCGAAACGCTCGCCGGGCCGGCTACTGTGAGCTGCCAGGTGCTGGCCGAGCCCTTGCAGGTATTCTTCCAGGTCCGGGTCTTCCAGCATGGCTCCACTGGCGCGAATCTGGCGCACGATATCCCGACCGATTCGCGCTTCGTCGCTGGGCGTGAAGACCGTACTGCTGGCATCACCCAGATCCGGCAAGGTATTGGCGTCAAAATGCTGTCCCTGCGCCTGCACGGGCGACAGCTGCCCGGTCCAACCCAGTAGTAGGGTCAGCGTGGCTGCAAACAGGGTCGGTGTCAGGCGCATAGACAGCATTTCCCCAGTGACTGATATTGGTGGCTACCGCTATAGGACAGTCTTGGATACCGCCGGTTCATCTCCCCAGTGTACCAAGTCCCGGAAATTCCTCATCCCGGCCAAACAAAAAAGCCCGGCCAGTCAGACTGGCCAGGCTTCGGGTCGTTCCTCCGGGCTATTATTTGCCCCGGAGTCAATCAGTTGAACAGGTAGCGCCACTGGAGGCCGACGATGTTGGCCGAGACCTCGTAGGTGCCGACGATGCGGTCGCCCTGGCTACCGGTGTGATCCAGATAGATCTCGTCATCCAGCATCAGATGAGTGAAGGCAAAGTCGATTTCATTGTTGGCGGAAGGCCGGTAGGTGCCCCCGAAGGAGAACCAGATACGGTCATCGTCCGGCAGGCGGGCCGTCCGGTAGTCCGTACTCACCGGGCTTTCGTCGTAGGCGATGCCGGCACGGAAGATCCAGCGGTCGTTGTAGTCAAAGTTCATGCCCAGAGCGTAGCGGACATCATCGCTGTAGTTCTGGCGCTCAACAGTGTCGGGCTGGGCCGGGTTGCGGTATTCCACCCGCAGTTCGTCAAAGCTGCTCCAGCCCATGTAGCTGAAGTCACCCAGCAGAGTCATGCGGTCGCTCAGTTCGTGAGCAATGCTCAGCGACGCGGTCCAGGGAGCCCGGAAGCCGGCATCCACCCGGCTATTGTCGAAGGGATTATGCTCCGCGTTGGGATCCTCGAAGATCGCCGGGCGGCCCTCGAAGCGGGCATCACCGGTCAGGTCGTGTTTTACCTGGCTGCGATAATGAATGCCCACGCGAGTTCTCTCGCCTTCGCCCAGAACGCCGATGTTGTAACCATAGCCGACACCGCTACCGCTGATGACAGCACTGCCATCGGCGTTCTGCGGCGTAAGCCCCAGGGCCGAGCAGGTAGTGGGATCAACCTGGGAGAAGCAGACGGCCCCGAAGTCCACCGCATTGCTCAGCTCCACCTGCATATACTGCACATTGAAGCCCACACCAACGGACCAGTGATCGTTGGCCTTCCAGGCGATGGAGGGGTTGATGTTGACGATACCCACCTCAGAGCGGCGAGCCTGGTAGCGGAAAATGGAATCGTCTTCGTAATCGGTGGCCAGGCCAAAAGGCACCCCGATACCGATCCCGAAGTGCGTGGTCTCGTTGATGGGGTGGTGGTAATAGATGTTGGGTATCGCTGAAGCGCCATCACCGATATTCCCGCCTTCACCGCCGGAGATCGGCTGACCGATGGCATCGGTGGCGCTTTCCTTGGTGAAATCACCGCGCAAGTCGATCAAGCTGAACCCACCGGTCATTTCACGGCCTTCGAGACGGGTCATGGCGGCCGGATTGAAGTAGATGGTGCTGGCATCGTCGCCGATGGCGGCGGAACCGGCATAGGCGTACCCGAGGCCGCGAACCCCCTGTTCTACAAGCGAAAAGCCGGCACCGGAAGCCGTCATGGGCACAGCCATGGCGGCGCCAAGCAGAACGGCCACGGAGCGGCGTTTGGCATTTTTATGGATCATCGTTCCTTCCTCGACGGTCGAAGTGGAAAACTCCTCGCGCTTGATTTAAGCACAGGCCCGCGAAAAATAAAACAAACGGCCGTTGGTCTGTGATCCAGGGCCCTCCGGGACGGTGGCCGGATGCCTTTACGAGCGGCCTTTACAAGGGGGGGTGGAAACAGGGAAGATTCCCCGAGGTCACCAGCAGGGGCAAGCCGCATGGATGTAGTCAGGGCGTGGTTTCATCGCCATTTTTCCGATCCCCAGGTTGTCATTCTGGCCGGGTTGCTGCTGGCAGGCCTGCTGGGCATCCTGTTCGCGGGCCAGTATCTGGCGCCCGTCCTGGCCAGTCTGATCATCGCCTACCTGCTGGAAGGGGTGATTCAGCCCATGCAGCGTCTGGGCATGCCTCGGATTCTTGCGGTCATTATCGTGTTCACGGGTTTTTTCATCGTTCTGTTGGCCATCCTTTTCGGGCTTTTTCCGGTGCTGACCCGTCAGGCCACCCAGCTGTTGCAGGAAGTGCCGGCCATGCTGAGTGAAGGGCAGCGCCTGGTGCTGACCCTCCCGGAGCGTTACCCGAACCTCTTCAGCGAAACCCAGACCGAGGAGTTCCTCAACCAGATCCGCGGCGAAGCCGGCCGATTCACCGATACCATGCTGCGCCAGACCATTGCCTCCGTTGTGGGCGTGATCACGCTGGTGGTTTACATCGTGCTGATGCCCTTGCTGGTGTTTTTCTTTCTCAAGGACAAGGCTGCCATTCTCAACTGGGCCCGAGGTCACATGCCGCGTCAGCGGGGCCTGGCCACCCGGGTCTGGCAGGAAGTTGACGCTCAGCTTGGCAATTTTGTGCGTGGCAAGTTCTGGGAAATACTGATCGTCTGGATAGTGACCTATGTCACNTTCCTGTTCATGGGGCTGAATTTCGCCATGCTGCTGGGTTTCCTGGTCGGGGTGTCGGTGTTGATCCCCTATATCGGGGCTGCNGTGATGACCTTCCCCGTGGCTCTGGTGGCCTATTTCCAGTTCGGCTGGAGCGCGGAACTGGCCTGGATTCTGGTGGCCTACGGCATCATCCAGTTGCTGGACGGCAATGTGCTGGTACCGATCCTGTTTTCCGAGGTGATCAATCTGCACCCCATTGCCATCATTGTCGCCGTACTCTTTTTTGGTGGCATCTGGGGCTTCTGGGGTGTGTTCTTTGCCATCCCGTTGGCCATCCTCGCTCAGGCGGTACTGAAAGCCTGGCCCCGGCAGCAGGATGAGGAAGTGGAAAGCCCGGACCCGTTGGCCTAGGAGGGGTATCCCGGGCACTCGTGAGCGTGAGCGTAGTCGTGATCGTGATCGGGTTTTGAGAAGCAGCTACAAGCTACAAGCTACAAGCCGCAAGCTACAAGCTAAAAGACGAAAACCTCGCCGAGCCGATTTTAAGGTTTCGCTTGTAGCTTGTAGCTTGTAGCTGCCTTTAAAAGCCGATTACGACCACGATAGCGATTACGAGGCGCGCGGGTGCGTCGCTCCCGCCCGCTTACAGGACCTCAGAGGCGTAATCCGCCAGGCGCGAGCGTTCCCCGCGCATCAGGGTGACATGACCGGAGTGGGCCCAGTTCTTGAAGCGGTCCACAACGAAGGTCAGGCCGGAGGTGGTTTCCGTGAGATAGGGTGTGTCGATCTGCGCCACATTGCCGAGGCAAACGATCTTGGTACCGGGGCCGGCCCGGGTGATCAGGGTTTTCATCTGCTTTGCCGTCAGGTTCTGGGCTTCGTCCAGAATCAGGAAGCGGTTCAGAAAGGTACGTCCGCGCATGAAGTTCAGTGAGCGGATCTTGATCCGGCTCTGCAGCAGATCGTTGGTGGCGGCACGCCCCCATTCGCCGCCTTCTTCCGAGCGAGTCAGCACCTCCAGGTTGTCCATCAGCGCCCCCATCCAGGGGGTCATCTTCTCTTCCTCGGTTCCCGGCAGAAAGCCGATATCCTCGCCGACGGGAACGGTGACCCGGGTCATGATGATTTCCGTATAGATATTCTCTTCCAGGGTCTGGGTCAGGGCGGCGGCCAGTGTGAGCAGGGTCTTGCCCGTACCCGCCGCCCCCAGCAGGCTGACGAAATCCACTTCCGGGTCCATCAGCAGGTTGAGGGCGAAATTCTGTTCGGTGTTTCGGGCATTGATCCCCCAGACCGAATTGCGTCCCCCTTGATAATCCCGAACCATCTCCAGAGTAGCGGTATCGCCGTCTACCTGGCGTACCACTGCCTGGAAATCTTCGCCGGCAGTAACGAACTGATTGGGTTGCCAGTCGGCCACGCTGGGACCGCTGAGGCGGTAGTAATTGCGCCCATTCTGCTTCCAGGAGTCCATGGCACCGCCGTGTTGCTCCCAGAAATCCTCTGCCAGCGTTTCGAAACCGGAGAAGAGCAGGTCCACATCCTCCAGCACCTTGTCGTTGTGGTAATCCTCCGCCTTGACGCCGACAACCGTGGCCTTGATCCGCAGATTGATATCCTTGGTAACCAGAATCACCTGCCGATCCGCATGTTTGTTCTGCAGCCCCAGGGTGGTGGCCAAAATGGTGTTATCCGGTTTGTTGCCCGGCAGGGAGTCCGGCAGTTCGGCAGGCAGCGGCTCGGTCTGGAAGAAAAGCCGGCCGGAGGCGGTGGTATCAGCACCTACGGCATGACCGTTACTGGGCAAGGGCAGGCCACCCGAGACAGGCTCGTTCTTGCCTTCCATCAACATTTCATCCAGGAAGCGACTGATCTGCCGCACATTGCGCGCCGATTCCGACATGCCTTTCTTGTGGGCGTCCAGTTCTTCAAGCACCACCATGGGCAGAAAGATGTCGTGTTCCTCGAATCGGAAAATGGCGGCGGGATCGTGCATCAGGACATTGGTGTCCAGCACGAAAAACTTTTTCTTCCCCTTGTTCCCCATATTCATTAATGCCTCGTGTTGAGATTCGGGCAGCTTTGTTCAGAGCGACTTGATGGCTTCCAGTACTTCTTCGGCGTGGCCCTTCACCTGGACTTTGCGCCATTCCCGGCGCAATACGCCCTCGGCGTCAATCAGGAAGGTGCTCCTCACGATGCCCATAGCCTTCTTGCCGAACATGTTCTTTTCCTTGATGACATCGAACTGACTACACAGCTGTTCTTCCTTGTCGGAAAGCAGATGAAAGGGGAAGTCTTGCTTGCTGCGGAAGTTTTCATGCGCCTTGAGTCCATCACGGGAGACGCCCAGGATATCGGTATTCAGTGCCTGGAAGTGGTCATGGAGATCGCGGAAATCCTTGCCCTCCTGGGTGCATCCCGGTGTGCTGTCCTTGGGGTAGAAGTAGAGCACCAGGTTCCGGCCCTTGAAATCCGACAGTGACAGTTCCTGATCACCGGTGGCCGGCACGGTGAAGTCGGGTACTTGCTTTCCCACGCTGACTTTACTCATGTTGTTATTCGATCCTCTTGGCATCTTAGTGCTTGATCGGTTCCATGAGACCGTCCAGATTCAGACGATCACATATTTCCATGAAATTATCACGAATGATGCTCAGTGGTTGCTGGTCCGGGATATGCACGGTCATCTGAATGGTGGCCATGGGTGTCTCGGTATGGTCAGAGACGTAACTCTGAGTGACTACCTCGGCCACCTGGACCTGATGGCGACCGAAAAAGGACAGCAGTTCTGCCAACGTTCCGGCCCGGTCGCGGGCGACGATATCGACGGTGTAGGGCAGGTGTTCCCCCATGGGGCTTGGCGTCTCAATTCGGCGCAACTGGATCTGCACGGCCAGTTCCCGCTCCAGGCGTTCTGCCGAGGCCTCCACCCGGGCCAGGGTATCCCAGCTGCCTGTGAGGCGGGCGATGAACAACAGTTCCCCGTCGATGAGCGCGCCGCGGCTGTGGCTG